>Ga0307517_10000013_pt1 | contig 225673 bp, 224 predicted proteins | sample 23_EM_MG_FD_194515 | JGI IMG/M metagenome (GOLD analysis project Ga0307517, IMG submission 194515) | Populus trichocarpa ectomycorrhiza microbial communities from riparian zone in the Pacific Northwest, United States - 23_EM | ecosystem: Host-associated > Plants > Roots > Unclassified...
TGGGGTGTATTTCTGAGCGAGATCTGAGCGAGAGCTCAGAAATGTAGAATCGCCGTGGCCAGGGTGTCCTGGACGCCCTGGTCACGGCAGTAGACTAGTAATAATAGAATATCAAGATGCGGATGAGATTCAAAGTGACAATAGAAGGGGCACCAGCACCCCGAAGCCTGTGTGAATGGCACTCAGTAATACAAATTTATAGTGGAGTGATCAAGACGGCGTCTTGAATATGTGTACTATCATGCGCCGTCGAGAGTATGCATGTGAGCTATCACGACATCGTCAAGATTGCGTCTGAAATATGTGTGCTATCACGAGGCCGTAAAGAGTATGCAAGTGAGCCATCACGATGCCATCGCAACTAACCTGTGAGCCATATGGAAGGCATTGGGAGCCTATAGCCAACATGGCAATTGGTGCAGAGGTGGTTCAAATATCGCTGTGTAGCATGCTGAAGACTAAGCATCCGGATAGTCGTCCGGATGCTAGAGTGCAGTTGGATTCCGCCATGACGAGGGAGGCACAGGAAGGAGATCGTCGGAATGCGGGAGAGCTTAGGGTCTGAGGGCATCTGGACGCATGCGCTTGGTGGTGGACGTCGTCGGGACGTCGAGGGCGCAGGGGTAGATGGGGAATGGCGTCCGGACGTGACGTCTGGCCGATGTCGCCTCCTGAGTAACGGTTAACGTTCTGAGCGTCTGATGCATGGGACACTCAGGACGCATATAATAATTTTTACTGATGTAAGTTGTTTTGGTTTTTGGGTTTTGTTTTCACCATAGCTAGCGCTCCATGTGATTTCTTGTACCTTAACAGCAAATATATGATTTAAAAAAAAAAAAAAAAAGGCCCTTATTTCCTTGGTTCTTTACGCTACCTGATATTTCTTTCACGACTCCTGTACTTCAGAATATAACGTCTTCTGTTCTGATATCCAAGATCCACGGCAAGAACACACGAACCCTGACCCGAATATACCGTTATACGATCAGCCTTTACCTAAGATTGTCATCTCCAAACCATCATGCTAAACCAGTGTTATCCTTTAGAACCTTCCTATCGTTGTGTGCCTTGGACTAACATCCAGTGCTAAGACCCTGTTACACACTAGAGCAGTGAGTTCCAAGGATATTTTCTCTACAGTAGGCCTGTTGGTCGGCTACTGACATGCTCTTGATATGAAAGAGTTTTACGTCAAGCACAGATAGCTGGAGTAACATCATCCGAAGTCCATCTTGTTTGGAGAGATAGTTAATATCTGAGTCGTTTGACTGCCTCCGGATATATGCCCATTCTAGGCAGATGTGTTGGATAGCCGTGTGCTGAATAGAGGGCTTGCGAAAAGGTCAGAATGCTGGATCGGTGTCCTATGGCTTTGCATTATTCTACTTTGCTAAAGCGAGAGACACCCTATTCTAATAACCAACTATCCTCAAGAAAACCTATTGAGTGAGGCTTCCACACTTAACGATATTAAGTACTACTTCATTCTATTATGAATTACATTTATCTTTATTTTAATCTTTACTTCTACTCGAGGTCTTGAGTAAGGTCAAAATCCTAGGATCTGTTTTCCTACAGAGTACTTCCATTACAACGACGAGGAAAGTCAGAGAGGTTACAACCAGGATTCATGGTGAAAATGGAGAAGTGCTTAATCAAAACTGCTTTTCAGGTCCTACTGCAGCCAAATGATATCACATTACACATGAACAAGATCACGATTTAGATGGCATTGTGGCAGATACCTATAAGGAGGATGTGGACTTTAACTTTGTTAAGATATATCTCTTGAGTCAGTTCAGAGACAATATACGATACTTTGGGAATATTCAAGTGTCTTCTACTGAATCAGGAGAGACATGTTTCACAATGATAATCAAGGAAGGCTATCGTCAGTCAAATAGCAAAGATTAAAGTCATAAAATACTATGAATCTATCATTGACTGGACAGCTTCACAATTCATGCAATAAATGTCGAAGGAAATATCCATCCAACCATTCAGCATGAAATACATAAGAAATACCAAAATCACCGGGTTGGATGCGTTACCAAGAAACCAAGCCGCTTTGTGCCAACTGTCGAAAACAGTTCTCAGTTGAATCCTATTTTGTGAAACCTGCTAGTCCTTTTACTAGATTATTATCGATGGATATCGTCTATGGGCTGTATGGTCAAGATAGGCACTGGTAAACAGTTTCCGTCGAGATTTGCTAGCATTTAAACCTCCCAGTAGAGAACTTTCATGACAGGCAAGTGGTCACTTAGCCCCTTCTCCGGTACACATAAACGTAGCTTTGAAGGTCAACTGGACCCAGTTGGAACGAGTTCGTATTCGTAGATTCACGCAATTGAAGTATTTATACGATATTAAAAGGCTTTTATACCTCTCGTTTGTTATCCATAATGACAGCTTGTAAGTTAACATCGGCTTTATTGGATAGACTTGTATTGGTAGATAGACACTATGTTGGGAATTCCGGGAAGCTCAGCAATATTACAGGAATAGTTACTGTCATGGTAGGAATAACTAAAGGACCAAAATGAACAACTGAGATAGTGGTTATTATCATACGAATTATGCCAAATGCGGATCTAGTACTAGCAATGGCCGAAATAGAGAACAAATAGTGGTATTGTAACATGTGTACATGTTCCGGTAACGGTACACAGGAGCGGGCAGTGCAGGATCTCCTATGTTTAGTTGATTTATATTTGGTTTATTTGATTTGATTTCAGCTCCGCCACCGTCTCTGAGTCTGATAGGCTATGCTATCGTATTGCTATGTTTAGTTTGTTTTGCTGGAAGTTTATATTTAGGATTCCGGCTATGGAATGGTCATGTAGCACTGGCGAAGGCTGAGCACTGTTTGTTTCTTTCTTTGGTCTTGCAGGATTACAGGATTCCGGTATTTGCGCAGCTACTGGTAATGATCGTGATTGCAGGAAGGTTATCGCTCTTGGGTTTTGTATTTAAACCAGTCTCCTGGCTAGCAGGAAACAGCAGACTTCGACAGACCTTCAGTCTAAGAATACACTTGCTTGAACGGCAATCCCTGAGTTCTATTTGTCCTTCAACTATTATCTCTTACCTCCGGTCCCTTGAAGCCTCCCTTAGCACCAGCGCTAGCAGGTCTATCGCCGGTCCTATTGTATTTTCGTTAGACAGGAATAAACCTGTTACAGGTATGTACATAATAGGATTGATTTAGAAACTTTTAATTGGATATATTGAACTGCTTTCTGACAAAAGTAAATTCCTCATATTTGTGATTAGGGAGACAAAGAGTGGCGTAAAAGGAACACAAAATGGTACATATAGTAAGCAAGCACAAGCCAAAGGTAATACAAGAAATAGAGAAAGATTAGACGAATCATGATGTCACAAAAAGAATGATGGAAAGTCTCAAATAAACAGTCCCTAGTGGAACAAGTCAAGTGAAAAACGAATGTTGATACGGGTAGAAGGAAACCAATGGCCCAGAGAAAAGCATAAGGGGAAATCCTGAGCACTCTAGCAAGATGGTATCCAAAATGGAGAAATCAACAGGCCTGTAACATGCCTTATGTGACAAACGCTCCCGATAGGGGTGGGTTTTGCAGACGTCCAAATGCACAAATAAGCCTCAAAATAGCAAACGTGGCTAAAGCGGAAGAACAAATACTAACTGGAGTTGCTGTTGCAACGCACTTTCCCGTCGAGTAAGCTGCAGGACTTGGACAAAAGCAGATGATAGAGGATCCCACAAGTATATTTTGAGTGTCCTGAATGCTTTGTGGACTTTGAGAATAGGAAGGAAATGTAAGAGGTACAGCGGGGGTGCAGAGGGATGGTACCACCAGAGTATACAGGACGATATTTATATAATACATAACGTAGAATATCTTTTGCTAATGCATGCCCAATCCAGAAAAAGATATCAGACATTAGTATAAGCGGATGCAATGATGAGCTAAGCTGAAGCAAGAGCGCACAATATGGTCATTACTCATGTCCTAAAATATAATACTACTATTCCCAAACAGAAAATTCATGACTCCAAAAAGAAATGAGATCTAGTATATGGTAAGTGTTTTGAGTATTGGGGGTAAAAATGAAAAAAGAATACAACTCAAATCTAGGAACTCCCAAATTGGTGTTCACAAAGGCAACGTCTTCCAGAACAGCATATTGCAGAGTGAATGGATGCGTTTCATGGGTGTGCTCAGGACTCGGGATTGAAGATCGGCATACTATGGGAGTCCTGGATGCCGGTGGCTGAGTTGTGGCCACATTGGTGCTAGCTGGTGGCGGTTGAGTGGGAGCCGACTCAATAATCGTTCTCTCAGAGGTCAAGAGATCTAGGTTGGTGACCAGACCAGCAAGTGGGGAGACTGACTGTTTGTCGCCAATAATAGGTCCCGCATGGGGTGTATCCTCAGCGCTATCATGCCCTTGAGGTCTCACAGGTACGCAACGGGGATTCAGAATAAATTGGGTTACCCCGGAATTCCCTGATGCAAATTGCAGGTGCCTTTGGAACATCATACACTCAAAATGCCTAGACATACGACAGGCGGGTACCCCAGATGCGGGTGTAAATCAATTAGATCTGGCTGGCTACGCCATTAATGATAAACTATTGCTCAGGTGTCTTAAAGTGCCAGGAACTCACAGCTACTGGGGCTATTTCGGCAATTGGGTATCCTCTCTTGATATATGTGCCAGTTCTGTTTTGATTTCTGTATCACTGTCTTCCATGTTAAGAACGCCAGCTGCAGAGGGTGCCCGGTTGCCCCCTTCAGCTCAGTGTGTAGCCATCTATCCTTGTCCATCCACCCCTCCTCCTGCTGCATCTCCCGCATAGCATATTCTGCATCTGAAGTCTTATCGCAAACTTTGCCGTGAAAAGAACGGTGCCTCCGATTGGGAGGGTCAGGGGTCTTTCCAGGTTCTCTCCATCACCTGCAAAAAACACATTTCCCCCTGACGGATAGGGATTGCTTCCGGACGCAGGGAATCCATCCAGATCGTCGAGACCACCCAGTCCGCCCTGTGAGGGCCTCAGCAGTACTGTTGCATCCCCGTCTGTTGGATGCAACTCAATCTACATCCTATGCAGCTGGTGCACCTGGATGGTCAATATGTTACACTCATGGCCTGAAGCATACCAAGTGAAGCCTCCCATCGCCTGCTGCATCTGGGGCCTATCCTGGCCCCTAATGGCCTCTACTCACGACAGAGTACTTCCGAATCAGATAAATGTTTATCAAACGAAACAGGATCTTAAGATAGGATAACTAACCAGCTATTGTCCTGCTAACTATCCACAACATACCCCTTATATCATTTGAGGTAACAACTCTCGGAAAACCTTCCTAAGTTCTTTTATATCCACTCTTCCTCAACTCAGTAGAACAATCTAGTATTCTCTACGCACAGCGATCTACTGGCATGTCTTTCTATTCAGCTGGACCCTATTCAAGCTGCCTTGGTGAGCAGATTCCGACAAGATTTATCTGAACGCTGCAGGCTATACACTATTCAATCCACCTCGGCTAGAGGATTTCAATGCGACCCTTCCCCCCCCTGGTGGATATCTGCCTGATGACCTCTATAGCCATGCCGACACTTTGAGACGTATACCATTTGATTCCCCTCACCGAGCGGACCCCTATCCACCCTGTCCCGATGCTTTCCAACCGCTAGTTGAACAGTTATCCAAACCTTTCTACATTACCTCCCAGCTCAAGTACTTTCAAAATGTTGGCTACTCAGTGCTACAGGCATGCAGACACTGCGAAACATATACCCGCGAATTTCCCTCATCGAGCGGATTCCAACACGACCCATCCTGACTCTAGCGGACATCTGTCTGGTGAGGTATCTGCCATTTTCTCCCTGCTGACCTCTACAGCCTTTTGGACACTTGGAGTCCTACACTATCCGATTCCCCTCCACGTGCGGATTCCAATGTACCCTGTCGTGACCCTGTCCGACAGCTAGTCAACAGATTATCTATACTTTTGTACTTTAGTTCCCCCGGTAAGTACTTTCATATTGTTAGCTACTGAGTGCTACAGCGATGCGGAGACTTCAAGACCTATACCATTCAATTCCCCTGACCCAGCACATTCGAACACACTCTGTCCTGACCTTGTCTGAGGACTGGTGCTGAAGCAATCCCCTCTTTTGTTCTTTTATTTGCCAGATTTGTACCTTTAGTCAAATAGCCGCTAACAACTAGATACAGGCTCATGTTTTCCTGACTAGGTTTAAATAATATATTCCTATTCTAGTATTTAAATAATTCGAATTAGTAAACATGAGTAATACCTGGTGGACCTTTCTCGACAATCTCCCCCTGTATTTGTCTATTCTCTACAGTTTTCTCTAACTTGTTGAAAAGTGCTCAAAGCTAAAGTTGTTTACTTAGGAGGTATCAGATGATAGCTAGGTACACCTGAGTCCTTCCACTATTCTACTATGGCATTGGGTTGCGTCGGGAGAACTTGTCTGCATCTGGTATATTCTCAGCGCTTGGTTGCCTCTGGTCCATCCAGTTGTCATGGACTCCTGTCCACTAGCCCCCAGTAAATGACTGCACACCTTGCACATGAGTTTATATTCTATGCGCCTCGACCGCCGGACGTACAGGGAGTACAGGATGCATCAGCGTGTAACTTCTCTTTTTTTGCTGATCATCTTCTAGACATGACTCAAGAACCATATAATCAAGGGAATTATAGCTATTCTTTGCGAGGAACCACGTCCAGATGTTGTCATCTCGATTGGGAAATATGAGCTAGCGTGGTTGGAGAGGTCCTTTGGGGTCCTGAAGTAGTCTCGTAACCGTACCATACAACACCCCAATATGTTATTGGAAGCATCTGATTTCCCCTTCTATGTCCTGCAATCTTACCAAACCGAGCAGAGATGTGATACTAAGTACAGTCAAGGCAGCTCAGTAGATTCTCCAATCCGAATCTCTTGCATACTACGGACAGCCAAGGACTGAATGCTGGGTGCCCGGCACTCCCATTTAATCAATGGTATAAGTTCTAACATCCTGCACAGAATCCAAGGAATCCCAATCTGCATAAGCCACTGGCAACAAATGTCAGTGGGATACTAGAGCAATAATGATTGATAACACATACTCAGAGGTTCTGCAACGTAACCACTACCATCCTGCTCCGCCCTTTGATGCTTAGTGGCCATCTGCAGTTTCTTGGCCAAATCTATAACCAGGATCTTCAGATGCTGCTTGAGTTCCTTAACATTGTCTTCATAGTAATGGTGTTCTATGAACTTAATACGCTTCTTGAGTAGCGAAAGGCCACAGGCAAGCAATCAAATTGAATCCAATTGGGACTCTGTTAGACGACGAGGGTTCCTGGTGTGAGCTACAATATAGGCCTTCATTTCCTCATGCTGTAACTGGTACCAGGACTAGGGTTACTGATGGATTCCCTTTAGGATTAGTTTAGTTTTAGTATACGAGCCTTGGGGCTCTATCCTTGTCCTGCACGAGCTCTCATTTTGTGAGCTAGTTTGTTTTATGTTTTGTTTTGAGATACGAGGTCATATGTCTTGCTGATTATGTTTCACAGATATCAATTTGATACTACAGTTATTTGAAGTTTGGTTTCAAGCCACCGCCTTGATACCTTGAATTTCTCCTCTATTGTTTTATCTTATAGAGTTCATATCATAGTTGTTTTAAGATACAAGCTCTACTTGTACAGGTAAGGCTTTGGAATGTTCCCCCATGTTTGACAAGGCTGAAACTTTCAGAGTTAGAACGAGCAGACTTTGACTAACTCTGTTTTTGATATACTTGGTGGGATAGTTACCACTTCAGTTCGCCACGATAGTAAGAAGGCACCAAACACATCAAAACCTTAGCGATACAGTAACTGGCTTCATCTAACTGCCTTCTAGAGCCTTAGCCTGAGCAATCCGCAAGGGCTACTTTTTTGCTAGGATTTCCAGTGCACAACTCGTGATGGTTTCTTATAGCCTTCAGTGTACGAAAATGTTGCACTTTTTTCACCTTCCACAACTCCGTTGAATGTTATATCTGTTAAGGCCTGATTGACCTTAAGGAATACCGACAACAACTATGAGCAGGCTATATAAAATAGCCAGCAGGACAGTGCTCCAGAAGTACTACGATTATCATCAGAAACCCAATGGCAATAGTTGCCCAGCATAGGTGACAAACTATATATGCTATCAGGCTCAACGCTTGATAGAACGGAACTTGGGAAACTGGGCACAAGCTCTAATTCCGGGAAGGCTGAAGCAAAGAAGACTCCAACTTTTACCAATGGGGAGGCATGTTGACAATCAGCAAGGGATGAGGCTTCTCACACATTCAAGCAATCTGAATGTGGAATACCGAGGGAACGGTCGGCCACACCAGGCAGGTTTCCTTAACAACCAGAAAAACTCAAGAAATCTTTAGCGTCAACCTGATCTGTGAATGATCCGAGGTTCTCTAGTAGTAGCGATTCAAGTGACGACGAGGACGAGACGATGTCTGCATCAGGAACCACTGTCATACCTGATCAGTTCAATGCCCCAAGGCTGACCCTGCAAATCTGAGAACACCAGTAGTTCCCAGGATCAGGAAAGGACATGGACCCTTGCGGATTCAATTCATAGCATGAACCTATTAAAGATTAGGTACTATTGCATATTATTACCTCAACTACAGAAGGAAATACTCGATAGTATGGCTTCTATACAGCAGGTAGAGCTCAAGACAGATACGCATCAACTCTGGCACAATTCAGAGAAAATCACATTACAAGGCATCAGTTTCTTGATTACCTACGAAACTGATTCCAATCCTCAAGATATACTGAAGAGCTCACACCAGAACTTCCTAGATGTCACACTACTCCGAGATAGAGTTGTATCGAACATCTCAGATGTTGCAACCTACTTGCTTATCTATCGGTTCAAGTTACTAAATAACATAATGTCCGATTATGTATTTATGCAAAGATTTTTCACAAGTATCCACAACAAGCTACGTCAAACAATAATACGATAGTTTGATAATATAGAAACGATCAACTCAGCAATATAATATGTGGAAAAGCAAGGTGCCATTCTACGAGAAACTGGCATATACAAGAAGGAATCAAAGAAGAAGTCACACAATAAGGATCAGACTCAGAAGAGTTCAAAACCAACCTTTCAGAAGAAGGTTCACAACATAGTTTCCAAGGAACGAAAGGCAACTGGTTTCTGTATCATCTGTTCAAAGAATAGAAACCTCTCGCGAAACTGTCCTGATAGGCAGGATGAAGGCAACTGGAAAGTCGTCAAGAATAAATCAACCTCAAACAGAGATGCGGCTGCATCAAGTGCAGATGAGGTCAACATCAACTCAATGGAAATAGAGACCTAGGCCTCATCAGCCAAAACAGCCCCCAATACGGCCAAGGCTAAGAAAGCTTTGGAAGGAAAGATGAGGATTACAGCCTACAATGTCAGAGCACTGATCAATACAGGAACTATTGCAGAAGACATCCTTAGCCCAGCATTTGTGACCACCCATGGAGTGGGAACCAAGTAGCTAGAAGGAGAACTCAGGATTCTGATGGCCATAAACTGCTCACAATGTATGAGCAGCAAGCAATGAATAGTAGATATAGAAATTGGTAAAATGCATACCAAGCACAACAGGATAATTATTGGGAACGTTCCAAAGTATTACTCCTTAATCTAAATGGAATTCCTGTGAAGAAATCAGGCAATGACTAAGTGAGAACTCAGTGATACTTTGTCCTAAATATAAGGTTAAGGTAAACTGCATGCCAACTAGTGGACTACAGAGGGCAGTAGTGGCAGCAATGACAGAGAAAGTCATGGAGATGTTTCCTGAGGTCCTTTCTCATATGATTCTACAAAAACCACTATGATTCCGACAATACCACAATCGAATCCAATTGCATGATGTAAAGAATGTAAAATCTCAACCAACATATGGAGTTCCAGAGAAGTATAAGAGCAAGTGGCATGAGTGGCTTGCCCAAAATTAGATTGAAGGAGTCATATATTGGAACGAAGTTCATGGCGGAGCAACACTGTTTGAGCAAGGAAAAACGGATCGCAGAATTAGACCTCTGGTAGATCTAACTCCTCAAAATGACAACACCGGAAGGGATGACACACAAATCCCAACTGCAAGGAGGATCCTGAATCTACCAGGGCAATGGAGATATTGCAGCAAGATCGATGTGATTGATGCGTAAATCCAGACACCAGTAAAACCAGAATATGAATACCTGAAGTGTTTTAAGACCCCCTTTGGACTTTTGGTCTGTAAGGTCATGCTGCAAGGTGATATGAATGCACTTGGAACATTCATGCAGATTATATGACACCTAATGCGAGATTACCTTGGAGAATTCATCGGGGTCTATCTTAATGACATACTCATATTCTCAGACAAGGAAGCTGAACATATGAAGGACATCAATACTGTCTGCAGGAGGCTGAAGTAACCATACATGTTCGTTAGCAGAAAGAAGTCAGAGTTTATAACTGGGGCACTGTGTAGGAAGACAGATCCTCAGATTGCGACCGCACTGAAGACTGAAAGTAGAAGTAAGGATCAAAATAAAGATAATTCAAAGTAGAATCAAGCGGTAAAACTTGATATCGTTAAGCCTGAAAGCTTCACTCAATAGCGGCTCTCAAGGATCGTTGGTTATCAGAATAGAGTATCTCTCACTTGAGTTATGTAGAACAATCTAATGCCAGAGGTCACCCATCCACCATTCTGACCTTTCGCAAGCGCCCTGCTCAGCTCTGGGCTATCCAACTCACCTGCCTAAAGTCAGCTAACACTCAGAGGCAGTTGGACCGCCCGGATATTAACTATCTTCACAAATAGGAAGATCTTTCGGTAACGTGTCTCCCGCTACATCTGCATGAGGGAAAGCTCTTGCCTATCAGTAGCATTTCAGTGGCTGACCGACATGCCTTCTATTGAGATAATTTCCATTGGGACTCACTGGCCCAGTGGTGGTTTTGCCTATACAAGCTACACAGTCCATCGGCAAATGGGCTTGGCTATACTAAGCTTCTAAACCTGAGTGCATGCTTGCCCGATATGAAATCTCCAGCTGCTTGACTTCATTGGCCCTACCCACAGTGAACCATGCAGGACCCTCCTGAATCCTGACAAGACTCATACCTCTAGAGTCCACTAATAACCCATGGTTGTGTGACAGTTCACAGGGTAGCCTGGGACCAGCAATAGGGTTCTTGTCCTAGATGCCTAGCAGCTTCCGCCGTCAGCCCCAAGCCCCCTACAGTCAACCATACCACTACCCAGAGGTCAAAGTATGCCCGTAGGTGGTTCCCACAGTTTATCCATGTGGCAGCCCAGGAGGCGGTTACCCTGACACTACTTATATATGCTCCAAACATCTTCTAGTCAGTTGGACAGCCCCAACTCAGATGGTGTCATGAGAGCATTCCTATCGAGCTCATATTGCCAGGAAGCACACAACTACACAGCCGTATCGTGCTGTCGAACCGTACCAACTCTGGTGCCGGAGTGGGGTGTTAGGGATATCTCTTCAACGTTACAGGAGGTTTGGACCACTCCTGCACCGTCAGTAGCCTGTTTTGTTCCATACGACGTGGCCCTGTGAACATCTAAGACCAGTACTATAGTTGGATAACTTTCCCCTATGTCCACAGACAACCTTCTCAGTTAATGTAGGGTAACTGGTATTCCTCAGTAGGGTAACTGGGTCCCTAAGGTAGGGTAATTGTAACAGGTTTATTCCTGTCTAACGAAAATACAATAGGACCGGCGATAGCCCTGCTAGCGCTGGTGCTAAGGGAGGCTTCAAGGGACCGGACGTAAGAGATAATAATTGAAGGACAAATGGGACTGAGGGATTCAGGGATTGCCATTCAACCAAGTGTATTCTTAGACTGAAGGTCTGTCGAAGTCTGCTGTCTCCTGCTAGCCATGAGACTGGTTTAAATACAAAACCCGAGAGCGATAGCCTTCCTTCAATCACGATCATTACCAGTAGCTGCGCACATACCGGAATCCTGTAATCCTGCAAGACCAAAGAAAGAAACATAGCTCAGCCTCCACCAGTGCTACATGACTATTCCATACCCAGAATCCTAAATATAACTTCCAGCAAAGCAAACTAAACATAGCAATACGATAGCATAGCCTATCTGACTCAGAGACAGTGGCGGAGCTGAAATCAAATCAAGTAAACCAAATATAAATCAACTAAACATCGGAGATCCTGTACTGCCCACTCCTGTGTACCGTTACCGGAACATGTACAGATGTTACAGTAATCATGTTTCCAAGGTACGGTAACATCACCCCTTCATGCCTTTATTGCCTTTCAGAGTCCGCATAACCACCTATAATGTTGCCCCAGAGACCTGTGCAATATCTACTATGTGTGCTTAACTTTACGCAAACAAGCTCTCCCAAGGTTACCCTGCCCAGAAGAGTAACTTTGGCCTACCTGGGTTACTCTGTCTGACCCTATGTTACCAAGTCACTTTGTAGACACTTGTACCAACTTATGCCTACCAGTAGTATACTCTGTATACTGGTCTAGCCTCAATCTGGTTACGTCTTGGTATACCATCTGGGCTTGAGCCTAGTGCACTATAGCTACCTATCTGTAGGGTCGTTACAACGAGCCAATTCCAGGGGTAAGATAAATGATGCGTACTGCCAGCTTGCAAAATTGTGTGAATCCCCCGACGGCCCCGGCATCTGGATACTGTTAATAACCACCTGTACCTCATTTGTCTGAATGGTCACTGGCAGCTAATGGATAGATGGCCCAGATTGCACGTCAGAAACGATTGTGTGGCAAAAAAGGAAGAGTTTGGCAAAGTCGAATAATCCCTTGCATAACTACGACATTGGAGGCTAAAATCACGAAGGTGGGGGGAAAGCGCATGGAGAGGACCGTGGCATATGACACTAATAAGGATGCATTGAGGTGGGAGTTTGGCAGGAAAATGGAGCTGGATGAATTAGAAATGGCGGGCGGCCGCGCGCATTGAGGGTGACACAGTCAGGACGAGCTACCGCACAAACATAGAGCACATTCGGAAGAACTGGGTGGTGCACCGCAGTGCCAACAACCTGGGGACACGGAATCGGAGGTTGAAGAAACCGATCAAGAGGCTAGGGAGAATGGTTCTATCACCACTAGCTGATCGTGTATATATATGTAATAAAGTCACGTGGGATTACCCCTGCGAAAAGGGTCAGGAATGAGCAAACAATAGTTGTTTACATGCCAGGCCAGTCTGCACAAAAGGAATCAGCTTGAACTGCGTAGATGGTTATAAGCTGTGCAAGCATGAGTAAGTCATCTAGCGGGCAATTGTAGGTTTGGTAGGCATAGAAATATGTTGGGGGATGGTTATATACTGGGCGGGCTTGGTTAAGTCATCTAGCGTGGAGTTTTGGGCGAAGAGGCGCAGGAATGTGTCTGGATAACTGTTAGAAGCCAGAGAAGATGGTGGGGGCCAGCGATCGGACCACAAGAGTCCTGAGGCGGACGGCGGGAGGAACAGGGCGAACAAGATACCATGTGGAGAGCAGAGGAAAGACTCTAGCAAAAGGGCAAGGGGGTGGGGGAGGTCCACCAGATATGGGAGAATACAGGGTGAGATCAGAGGGTGGAGAAGTAAGGGCTGTGGGTGTTGGGAGGAAATAGGGCGCAAAAATGAAGACTGAAAAATGTCCGCTGGATATGTGAGAACACGGAGGGAATTTGGAGGTGGGGGAGAAACAGATGTGTTGTTGGAGGGGTTCCACATGAGAAACGAATTTAGAGAGTGACGAGTGACAAAGTTAACGGACAGAGGGTATCATGGGAGAAAAGCTGGCAGCCGGGCATGTCTGGGAGGGGGCAAAATGTGAGATGTTACTGTTGAAAGGCCTTCGCAGAACTTGAAGGGCAGCATGGGAAGGTGGACTTGAGGCGGGAAGGGAGGAAGAGGCCCAGCGCTGGAGGGAGAGTTTGTAGGGGGGGGGTCAAAGCCATCTTAACGCAAAATGGCGGTATCTGATCCATCCAGAAGCTGCCTGTGGCATCTAGACGCATTGGAGGTGGCCCTTTCACTTCCAGACTGAATAAACCTAGGCGGACAAACGCAGTACTCAAGTTTATATTATAAACGCCTAGACTGTCCCACCCCCAGGGTTAGCGCAGAGAGATGCAGCCCAAGATAATCTTTTTGCTAATGTTAATTCTTCAAGTTGCACATCTGTGAAGGTTTCCCGTTCATTGTATTCAGTCCTATGGTTTCCTTGTAGTTTCTACCCATAGTACTAAGCATTGTTTCCACCTCTACTCCAAGTTGGTAATGGGTGTGTCATGGTCAAAGGGCTTTAGTGGGGAGAAGAGAGATGGACTGGAGTTAGAGGTTTTTTGTCTACATAGCAAGGGCTGATGTGACTGTTGTACCTTAAAACAACCATAAAATCGGAAGTTAAAAAATAAAAAAAATACTGGTGATATAGGCACGAACCAACCTCTTTACACCTCTAGTTATTGAAATCTCAATCCCACAGGGATCATCTTCACCTGCCCCCACCCACTTCTTCTCTCAAACAATGCCTACTACCTAAATTTTGAGATTAAGCCACCTTTCCTCCTTATCAGTGGCCTGTCGGCGTCCCCTCCATGGGGTTCTCATTCTCATTCATTGTTAACTTTCTCATGAAGTCCACTACTCCCCCTTGCCCCGCACTTGCTTGGTATTTTGCATGGTCAGAAAGCTTTCAGCTTGATTCACCATTGGCGTTATGCTGTCCAGACTCTCAGTCGTCATATGCCTTAGCTTGCCAGGTTTGGACCTCTGATAGAGCAAGCCTCAGTTGCATATATCTCTGTCCTGTCTCAGTTTCGTCGTCTTCCCAAAATCCCTTGTGATGGCCTGTTTGTCAGTTGTAGCTAGCCTGTTCACCATCCTTTCTTTTCCCTCCTCCTTGTTCTGTCCACTTGCACTGTACTCCTACAGAAGCTGGCACCTTACTGCCCCTTCGTGCTCTCCTATCTTCTGACACCTCCTCAGTCATGCCCAGTTGGCCTATTGCACTATGATCTAGCCTGGTGTCCAATGTCTTTGATTGATGTAATTACCGGTACTGCCATACCTTTATGATTACAGCTTGCTCACAACTCCTGTTGTTTTCTCCTGTCATGAGGATCAACCATCCCCTCCATTCGGGCTCAGTTGAGCCCTCATAAACCTTTCTTGTATTTTAGGAGAGCCTCTGAAATGGTTTAGGTGTCTCTCCTGTACGTCACTATGATGTAGTTTCTTAATTGTCTGGAAGACCACATTTCTTTTCAGGTGCTAGTAGGGGGAGACTTGTGTTATGGATTCATGGTGTTTAATTTTTCCCCTGAAGGCGAACCGGACTGTTGTTGGAATTACAGTTCTTATTATATGGTTCAAGACATCTATACTGTACACCAAGGAATTTGTGATGGGGGACGCCTTGGCATAAAGGTTTATGTACCTAAGTTCAATTCACGTTTAGATAAGAGGTTTTATAATAATATCCCAGCCACACGATATACAATGTTTTGACAATACATATCTTACATGAATAATTAAGTCACTTAAACTAGACAGAGGCTTTGAACATGATACTGTCATAAAAAATATTAAATAAAATGTCAAGATAGGATTTCAAAACCTGTAAAAGTATTATTTCTTATATTTGGGAAGAAATAAGAGGAAGTTATAGCACATTCTAAATTCAATATATAGTACTGACCAACTACTACTTCCTCTCACCGAGAGCAACTTGAATATCCAAAATTATCATTGATATTTCAATTATGTCACCAAAACGACATCAAGGGCGACCACGGATCGAAAATCCACAAACGAAGGCAGCAATCTGTTTACACGAATATCGTCAGAGACTTAAACATCCTGCTTTGACAGCCAGTTACCTGACTTCGTCAAATGATGTATCTATTGAATCTAGGTAAGCAATCTCTTACATTAATCATTCATATTCATTCCAGAGTCTAGATCTAATATATCGGTAGTAGTCAAGTATCTGTTATTAAAAACATGTGTACACTACGTTCACAAGCTCCGTCCCCTGTATTTTCCTCACTTTTTGGTTGCAACCAATCAGATCCCCGGATTTAGAAAAACTCAACACCACACATCATCACCAGTCCCGGTGGCAAATTTGCCCCGGCCATCAACCCTCTCTGTCACCTATCTGAAATAGCTTCCCAGATGGAGGACACTCTTGAATCCCCTACCCCTAGGGTGTTTAGCCCATGGTATCATGAATTTAGGCATGGTATCAGAGGCATGGTACCAAAAATGTCCCTTGCGGATGACTCGGCCCTGAAGGACAAAATATTAAATCCAGAAGAAACCGAGATGTCAGATGGCCAAGTTCTTAACGTCAGCTTCCAACTCGAGGTTCTGGGAGTCATCCAAGGACTACAACATCCGGTAGTCACCCTCACCAATACAGTGGACACACTTGTGGCCAAGGTCAAAACCCTCTCAAACAACGCTAAAGACCTGTCCATGAATGTGGCAGATTCAGCACCAAAAACAACCCCGCCAGTCAGCATATTGTAACGTCCACAGAGGAAGTCATATGCAGAAGCGGCGGCACAACCGCCGAAAACACCAGCTAAAGGGAGGAAGAGATCCACGACTCAAGGACCCACCCCTCCAAAGAACCCTAAACAGAAACAAACGAAAGAGGCTCGTGCACCGGAGGACACAAGTGCAACACCAGCCAAAGGCAACAACGAAAACGCCACTATTTCGCGCCCAAAAAACACCACGATCGCCAAAAGACGTATTTACGCCACTCGGGCAACACCGGCACCGCTACCCGAAGCTTCGAAACTTGAACCTAAAATAAGTATGGCGATTACAAAGGAACTACAGAAATGCGGATGCTCAGCCCCCACCAACCTCCAAATCCAAATAAACCCCACCAAAGGTACTGTTTCCCTGACCACTGCCCCTGGCACTGAAGCAACCGAATACACAAATTACCTCGCACCGATGACAGCACCCCTTTCAGCAACCCTACCGGAATCGGCCAGGGACTACAAGGAATTCAAAAGAGCACCCACTGACACACAGGTTGTTATCCACGGGATCTCACTAGAAGCAACATCGAATGAGGAAGACTCCCTCTACAAGGTCATGAAAGAATCACTGTTCTTAGGCCAACAAGTCAACGTCAGCTCTGCCAAGTTCCTCCAAAAGGACCCTAAAATAAGGGAAACCAAACGATACATATCCGTAGTCGTATCTCTGCCTACGGACGACGTGGAAAAAATAACACCTGCTGTTCTCGTATTTGGAAGACACAAATCCTCTGCGGTCATGTGGCACTCCAATCCCACAAAACAATGCCAGAAATGCTACCTATACGGGCATCCTGAAGAGGGGTGCAAAGCAACGAAACATACCTGTCCTATCTGTGCCGGTGAACACAGACTCAAAGAGCACAAATGCGCGTCACCAACGTGCCCCAAGAAAGGGGACAAGAAGATAGTCGCGAATTGTTGCCCCGTTACCCCATCCAAGTGTATCGCTTCAAGTTGTTGCGGGAACCACCCAGCATATGCAGCTGAATCCCAGATCAAGATTAAGGCAAAGGCTGATGCTAAAGCCCATTATGACCGAAGGAGACCTTCCCCAACTCCTGAGGATATGGATACTACGAAATAATGATGGACGAATCTAACGATCCGCCTGACCACACTCCTTTACAAAACTTAACAATATTGCAACATAATTGCCGGGGAAGCAATTTGGTGTTTTTAACTTTATTTTCGCTCATTAAGAATAGAAATGTGTCTTTTGTTTGTTTACAAGATCCGCCATTATTTCAAGGTGACCCACTTAGGGCACCAGGTTATCAATGTTTTTCGTCTAATGTTATTGGTCAGAAGAAAAGAGTAGCTACTTATGTTAATTGTTTTCTTACTCAGAGTTTTAATTATTTGTGTGTTTCGCCGGCCGCTGATGTTCTTCATTTATTGATGTCAAGAAATGATGGAGGCAAGGTGGTAGGGGGACATGAAAGATTTTCCTTGATTAATACTTACAACAGACAGGTGGATGGCAACAATACGGTGTCACCCGCAGACCTGTTCACGAACAACACAAACCCATCCCTCATCGTTGGCGACCTTAATGTACATACAATGTACACGGATCCGGAACGAGACATGTCAACCACTGAGAGGAGAAAAGGGGAACACTACTTCCGGGTAGCCGGACTCCATGCATATTCAATACTCAACGAACCTGGTATATATAGAAGAACACCAGATAACAACACTACAAGGCCCTCGGTTATCAACTATACCTTAGCCAATAATCTACTAGCCGAATTCGTTAAAACATGGAGAACCAACATCCCACACACCGGCTCTGATAACCGCGCCATTATCACTACGATCTCCTCGACTACCTTTACCCCAACAAGACCTTCCCCCGACTGGGACCAGATTACCTGGAGAACAGGAGGGGCGACTAATGTGGTAATTGAAGACGAGCTGAAAGTACTAATGGGCAACGAGGGTGAAGGCAGAAATAATACCGTATTCAAGTGGAGTAAGGAAGGGGATTCGGAGAACGCGATCGAACACTTCGAACACACTCTTTCCCTTTTAATACACACCATCAAGAAACATGCACCGATCAAGAGGCCATGCAAGTGGTCCAAATCGTGGTAGACACCCGAACTCACACCCCTCAGGAAGGATTTCACGGTCAAAACCAGAAAGGCCAAGGAAGACCCCGGAGGAGTGGACAATGCAAGACAAGCCAAGAGGAAATACCAGAACGAGGTCAAAAAGGCCAAGTCAGCTCACTGGAGGACCTTCCTGGAAAACGCGAAGAAGAACAACGTGTGGACAGCACATCAATTTACGAAGAAAAGATTAGGATCAACAGTACCCGGCGGACATAACTACCCGAGTGCAGCCTCCCTAAACCTTGCAATAATGCAACACTTCTTCCCACAAAACCCGAACCCGGTCGACATGGAACCGCCTAGGTACATTGAGTTGGAAGAAAAAGATACAGTTGACGCTTCCGAAGTGGCACAAGCCCTCCGAAAGTGCAGTAACACGTCCGCACCAGGACCAGACCAAGTACCATATGGCGTTTGGAAAGGGATACATAGCGTGAATCGTCACATCATACCCGCCCTTATCAACCACATGCTCACATGGTCCATACATCCACCGGCCCTCAAGGACTCGCTAGGAATACTCCTCCCCAAACCATCGAAAGGGGACTATGATGCCTTCGCGAGCTATAGAGTTATCGCCCTAATGCAAACATTTTCGAAAATAGCAGAACGCATAATCAACCAACGCCTCATCAAATTTGCTAAGGCAAACGGACTCTACTCAATAAGACAAACCGGCAGCCTCCCCCAAAGAGCCACGTTCGACGCCGGAATTTCCCTTAAACACTGGGTCCAAGAAGCACAGGCAGCAGGCCTCAAAGCCAGCACTATGTTCCTGGATATCAAAGGCGGATTCGATAATGTTGACCACGGTACATTACTTCGGAGGCTTTGGTCAAAGGACACCCCCGAGTATATGACCAGATGGATCTCAAACTTCATAGCATACAGACAATGCGCTATCATCTTCCCTGGCTCACCAAGGAGTATGAAAGGCATCAACACGGGAATCCCTCAGGGCTCCCCACTCTCTCCAATCTTATTCGTAATCTACGTTGAGCCCCTTCATTCGTGCTTGGACCCAACTAGGGAACTTATTATTTCATACGTTGACGACATCCAGATTACGGTCAGCTCGCACTCTTGGAGGACGAACACCCGGCTGCTGGAGGAAGCATACGGAAGGATCAAGACGGCAGCTTCAGCAATAGGACTGAGCTTTTCTACACATAAAACAGACCTGATGCATTGGAGGACACCTAAGGAGCGAGCGGATAAATGCGAACACCCTATTGTCATTGACGAACAATGCGTCGAACCGGCCCCGAAAGCAGTCAAGTGGCTCGAATTCCATTTCGCACCAAATCACAGTACGTGAACACACTTCGCGAAGAGACTCGCCCTGGCACAAGCTGCCTTCGAAAGGATAAAACAACTCTCCTCACCAGGTGGAAGACTTACACCATACAGTGCACGAAGAATGGCCAAGGGAATCATAGTCCCCACGCTGTTCTATGGAGCTGAATTCCTCGAACCCAACATCACAATGCTCAATAAAATGGAGACTTTCATGAACCGAGTACGGAGATGGATCACGCATTGTTTCTACTCGACCAACACGATAGTCCTATCGGCAGAGGCTTGCCTAATGCCGACTGACCTATACCTCGAACAAATCAGAGACATGGCCACAATTAGATGGGATACAGCACTCCCCGACAACAACATAGCCACGGCCCTTTTCCCCCCTGGCTTTCCACTACACGATAGCCGCCGTTTCCCTTCCAACAGGAGGGCTGCCTTCTCAAAGGCGGGAGGCATGCAACCCAAGACATGGGACTCAACATCTCTTACTTCGGTCCAGAGGGTGTTACCAATCGATGACATCGCCAGAAGAGCTAGACTGATCTTCAAGAAATGGCCCGTCCTAAGAAAACCCAACATATGGTCACCCTCTAGTGGTGATGAGTGCACGTACTACGATGACACAATCAAAACAGTTAGGGAAGCCATCTACGAAAAATGGAAATCACGCAACTACCCTGATTACTATGGCTACAGGCCACCGTTCAGAACATGCTGGCGATTCATGACAACGCGAAGGTTTACCGCTGCACGCATCCATCAGATGAGGGCCGGTAAGAGCTACCTTAAAGCACACAAGGATTGGAGGGACCCTAATGGATCTCCTGTGTGCCCGAGGTGTTAAGAAGAAGACAGTTTTAAACATGTTATAACCGTATGCCCCACCCTAGCGGAAGCTAGGATAAGGCACTCGGAATTTTCATTTCATATTTCCCCGGATTCATTCGTATGGAAAGAGAATAAGAAAGGATGAGATATGATGAAGCTTTTGATTTCATTTATTTCCTTGAATAAGTTGAATTTTCCTGATGATAAAAATGTTTTTGTTTTTACACGGGCAACACTGGTGCAGTCTTGAAGTTTGTTTCAGGATGGAATTGGAAGAATCTCATAGGATGGGAAATACTCACGTTGATTTTATACTTACGTATTAGTAAATAGTTTTTGTTTTATTTCTTTTGTTTTTGTTTTGATTTGGGTTTTTATTTGCCATGGGATATTTCCCAAATGCAGCGGTTGGACCCTAGGAAGTGCTAGTCATGTACCTAAAATCATACCACGGAATTAACAAAAAAAAGAATGCATACACTACGTTCACGCAAATGGTGTGAGAGAATTTGTGCCCAAAATGCACTTGAAAGCAGTAATGCAAGCCCAATTTCTAAAGCACTAATGCCAGAAACTATTCCTTCCCAAATAGAATATGCTGATCGATTAGATCAATCGATTTCCTTGCCAGATGCCGAGCACTGACAAGAGGCAACTTTATTCTCATTAAGTATGTTGCAATGGCCCTGCCTCTCAGGCCACTGTAAGGTTCCCTCTAGTGAAAGACTTGATATTTTATGTAAAGCCATTCAGGATATCAATAAGATCATATCTCCTCAGGCTAGTGCTAAGTTCAAGCCCCTTTCTCGTCCATTGTTTAACCAATACTATATTCTCTTGTGCTTTCTTAAGTTGCCGGCATTTTAGGAGAAGCAAGCTCTATTCCACCCTGATCTCTCCCTTTTAAGATCACCTAAGACCATGGTGAAGCAAGTTGCTGATGGAAGCCAGTCTGGCCTGCGAGTTTCGCGAATGATCCTACAAGACGAAGTAAGCTGTGTTAAATTCGGTATGATTAAAGCAAGTAAGCACGGACAGCATGAAAAAGTAGTAAGTCTGTTTGATGATGAAAGTAAATTACTAGCTGTTAGAGAATATATTTCAATATCAGGTCAAAGTAAGTTTCTTAATTCTTTTAATGTATGCAATTGACATCATATGTAATTAACTAACATTAATCCAAAGATATTGACTTTTATAGAATGGCTCAAGTGATCAAGCAGTCCTGGGCTGCAACACAAGATCTGATCATTGGTGAGGAAAGTAGAACCAATATTGAGCAAATGCAAAAAGCAATCACAGGTTGTACAGCGGCCAGGTGGTTGTCAAAGCTGGGATTTAAATAGAAGGAGGTAAAGAATGGTGTCTACAATGATGGGCATGAAAGAGAGGATGTTGTTGCGTATCGCAAGGAAGTATTTCTACCATTTTTGCAGTCAGTTGAATCTAGACTTATGGAATGGGATGAGAACTTGCTTCCAAACCCAACTGAGCAAGTTTTAAGTGGTAACTTGCAGCCATTGATTATCGTTACTCATGATGAATGCACATTTAATCCCAATAATGGTAAAAGGTTTGTTTGGGCTCATGAGGAACATAATCCTATGAGGAAGAAGGGAAGGGAACATGGACTACATGTTTCTGAGCTTCTACCTCCAATTGGTAGACTTGGTGCAGGCCGAGTATGTGAGATTTTGAAGTGTGGAGGGGATATATGATGGGATGGAGCCAAGCTTCTCAATCAAGTGTTAACTAAGGTGATTCAAGCCTTTGAGGAAGAGTTTCATGGGTACCAGGCGCTCTTTATGTTTGACAATGCTACTACTCATATGAAGTATGCTGAGTACTCTTTAAGAGTGTCTAAAATCAACCTTGAAGATGGGGGAAAGAATGCAAAACCCATGCGTACATTATTGGTTGTAAATTTAGCCCATCCTGAAAATAGCTGAGTCTAAAGCATGGTCAGATCACATGGTACACCTAAAGGACTACAGCCTGTATTAACTGAGCGTAATCTTTGGCCAAGCGGTGGCTCTAGATTTCTGACTCAATGCAGTATAAAGACATCATCAGGGAACTCCAAGCCAAATCCACACAGTCTGAAGAGGAGCAATCGCTGTGCAAGAGGGCTCCTAGCATTACAACCTGACTTTAAGGCCCAAAAGGGTGAACTTCAAGAGGCTATAGAAAGAGCAGGACACTTAGTACTATTTTATCCACCATTTCACTGTGAGATCAATTTTATTGAGTACTTCTGGGAAGCTGCAAAAAGGTATACTAGGGTGCACTATGAGTATGATTTCCCCTCTTTGAAAAGACTTGTTCCCGAAGCCATGGAACAGATTTCAGATCAATTGATTTGGAAGTATGCAAGACAAGCAATGAGAAGAATCAATGCTTATGATACTGGAGCTATTTATGGTTCTGAACACTATAAGTCAATTGTTTCTACCAAGTACAAATCTTATTGTAGAGTTTCAAACCTTTAGCTGTATTCTTGTTTTAGTTCAATAGCCCTTTCTAAGCTCAAAGTTAAAGCTTGTCTTTCTAATTTACTATGCCTATTAGTGCTTATACTTGTATTTGCATGCTAGCATATCATGGGAAATATCAACTTCTTTGAGTATGATATAACATACGAATAATGTAATATGATGTTCTTCATACACTATGTGGCTTAATAATTCAACAATAATTATGACTGAATCAGGGGTTGAACACTACCTTGCTTTTTGAATATGTGGCCGAATGCCAAAGCGTCCCCCATCTCAAATTCCTTGGTATACAGTATAGACATCTTAAACCATACTATATCTCACAATACATGCAAGTTCTTATACCTTAACAGGTAATACATGATATAAAAAAATATATATATAAAAAGACATGTAATATAGGACCTTCATTCAACCATCTAAGTACTTTTCTATACTAAGAAGTTGCAATATGATTCTCTTTATCTCTGTATTATTGAGTTCGATGAATGTTCCAACCATCCACTTTCAACTCCTGTGACTGTTGTGATAGTTCAAAGAGTTGTGTTTATAATATGGAAGTATTGTAATACGGTTGTACAACAGCAAAGAAGTTGCGTACTATCTTATGAGATAGTGGAACCCCAAGGTAATATGACCGTTCATTACTATCTGATGAGAGAGCAAAGCTTCAAGTCTTAAGCAATACTGGTGATTACCTATTGCACTATAACAGAAGTACCAAAGGATTGTTACACTGTGTGATGGATCGATAGATATATAGCCAGGGGTTTGTTTGCCAACCTGTCTCCAGGTTACTGAAAGTCTTGGGTTGAGGCTTGGCACATCTCACCTGTCACTGGTAATTTTGATCTCTCTTCCGTCTTACCCTCCTTTCCCGTTTGCATTTCTTCTTCTATCTCCCTTATCCTCCTATCCTCTACCTCTTCCTCTTTATCCACACACATGCATTCTATCTTCCACATACATACATATACTCATACTCATCTATACTCTCTCCCAAGATGAGTCTTTGAAAGGATATTTCGGAAGCGTGTGTTTTGAGATCTTCAATCAAAAGTCAAGGACAAAAACTTTCTGAACATATCATACAATATTAGTACCCACAATATCAATGTGATTAGCCTCATCCCTGCTACCTTGTTTTCTCTGCATATTATAAAATAACTAACCCATTTTCTCCTCCTTTCTACAATTCCCTTCTGTTCTCACATCCCAAAACAGAATATTTTTGGCCTACCAGTAAAGTACTCTATTCCTCCTTACCTCCTATCTAATCCCTGGTTTCTCCAGTGCCATGACTCCTTTTTTCTCTTCACATCACAGTTCCAATCCCATGCTAAGGTATACAAAATCCACAGCCTAGCCAACTATCTATCTCAAGGCATTTGTTAGTATAGCTTAACCTATGCATATTTGTTTAAGTAACTCACACTTGCATTACTTTCACTTACTATTTTGCTGATTGTATTCTCAACATCTGATATAGTCTGCCCCATATCTCATGACATAAAGCTAAAACCACCAATGTCTAATCTCATTCAGGCAAGACACACAGTACATCTTGTACAAAACCAGGAAAACGCTTGACTTTATATATCACTAAAAGAATTCGGCAATCCATTGTAGTTCTATTTCAATATATGAAGAACTGGTGCAACAAGATTTGTACAAAGGTCCTTTAATAGTTAATCGAGGTTAAGCCCAATGTTGCACAGGGCAAGGCCAATCTTGGCAAGATTAAGGCCAATGGTGGCAAGGTGAAGGCCAATGTTGGCAGGGTAAGGCCAATATTGGCAAGATTAAGACCAATGTTGGCAAGGTTAAAGCCAATGTTGGCAAGGTTAAAGCCAATGTTGGCAAGGTTAAGACCAATGTTGACAAGGTTAGGACCAATTTTAGCAAAGTTAAGGCCAATATTGGCGAAATTAAGACTGATGTTCAGGAAGTTAAGACTTATTTTCGCAAAGTTAAGACTCATGTTCACAAGATTCATCAGTAGTTTGCCAAGACTGATGCAAAATCTGACAAAATCAATAATCAGTGTGTTTTGACAAAGGTTGATTACTGGTTCAACTATAGCTACGAAAGGTTCACTCTAGTGGATGTCTGTCTTATTCATCTCAATACAAATATCAGTAGTACCAATGACCAGCTGGAGGAAATTGAAGACCCTTTAGATAAAGAGGTACACTCTGATATAATTGTAGATATATCCGGAGAGTCAAATAATATACTTAGATTATACCAACTTGTTAAGGAGATTCGAATCTGGAATCTGTCTGCCTGACCATTAGTACTTCTTATGCCAGGGTAGATATGGTAGTACTGGCTTTCTTGCTTTCAGCATTAACAATAAGGATATATTTGTATAAGAGACTGGAATTGTTAAGTTAGGTCAGTCAACAGATTTTTCTACTGCTTGATATTATTATTTAGGCGAGAGTGGCTTCCCTCCTCTCATTTTAGTTCACCATTCTTGACTTGTGGTCAATCACTTCACTATCATTATGCAAAATGTCTCCCTGAATTGCTATTTCAACCTGTATTTAGCCATTCAAGTTTTAGCCAGTCTGTCAGGGTTAATCATATGCTATACTCGTAGAATATTTCTCAGTTCCTCAGATACAACTATATCCTACTATGACCAGACCAGCCTGCCCCAGGGGTCTCAGACCTTTAACACGTTATATTTTATTGTCATTTTTCCAGCCAGTTCAGTGTAAGAAATGTACATCACATCAGATCCAGTGGACTACAAGTATGAGTAGTAACTTCTGGAAAGCACTAAACAAAAGCAGTCGAGGCAGGATTATAATTCTGGCCTGCAACCTTTACTGTCTCAATTGTAGTCCTCTAATTTGATATCCATAAAGTATTTCTTATTTGCTCTGTTGCCTCCCTTTACCTTTCCTAAACCAATATAATTAGGTTGTGGTTTTCTCTTAAATTCATCAGATAATTCAGTCACTAATTGAGTAACTTACCAAGGACTCACTAGAAATCCTTCAATGAATGCCTGTTACATTAACATGAATATTGTTCGTTTTACTACTTTTTTAGTCTCTGTTCTACTGTTTATCGTTCCGGAAGCCTAGAGTTGGGACGACTTTTCTCACAAAGAGTGTGACAGTTTTCAATGTAACCATTTCCGTAATGCTTGAATTTATATTTAGTCATACATGTTAATAATGTCAAGACAAAAAATCAATATTCCAGAACAGTAAAACTCAAAAAAGGCGGATAACTATTATCCTATAATATTGAAAATACCAGATATTCTTATGATACTATCAGTGGGTTTTACGTATGATGAATGCATATCAGAAGAATATTGCCTACGGCTCAGAGAACTCAAGTTAAAAGATATGTATTTACAAGATATAGTTCTAATAGAAGAATTGCAGAGTCACATCTTCAGATTAGCTAGTTCTGACTCTGCTTGCCAATTATGAATATTTTATTTACCCTGATTTACCATACAATATTTCCCAAATTAAGATCTATCAATATGCTGATTTTATTCTATTGAAAAATCTTATCTTAGCCATATTAACTCATATAACTAAACATAAATTCAAGCATTACAGTGATGGTTATATTCAAAACTGTCACACTTTTTGTGAGAAAAGTGGTCCCACCTCTAGTCTTCCAGAACCATACTCTCAATATTTTCCCCTACAAATATTAAATTCTGATTCGTATAAATGCTCCAAATGGAAAAGTATGATAGTTTATAGTATGCCTTGCTGCGTATATAGATTTGTCAATATGTGTAAAAGTGCCAGCTTAAGAAGGTTTGTAATACTATATTTGAAAACTAAACATATTATTAGTAAGTATTTTTCAAGCTGAATAAAGGAAATAGTAGTAAGTAGTTATAGTGTGCCAGTGGAACATATGTTGAAAGCAAGAATAGTGTATAGGAAGAGTAGTAAGGTCAAAGGAATATAATTGGAGAAGATAGCAAGTATATTTGGTTAATATACATATTGTAAAGGGAGGTGTTACGGGGTAGCTAACACGGTAGGATTCCGAGCTAACTAGGCCGAGGATATTCGCGACAACGGATTATAGGTCAGGAAGGCTCAATAGGAATTGTTTGATAAAGTAATAAAAGAATATCATAATAACTTATAATATTGTTAAGGTCTCTTCTCCGTTGCTTGATGATGTTCTCAACCATCGGGGAGAGCCCTACTATTTATACTAATGTTCACGCTACTTTAACTTCTCTAGTAAAGAAGTATCTTTCCAAGAATTCAGTTCGTCAGAACAAATTGCGAACACTGTTTGACCCTGAATCTTGCCCAGCTTGACTCTGAGAATCTCCCGACTGCTATTTCTTCTGAGGGTGTCCCCACTCCACCAGTAGTCAGTCTTTGATCTCTTCGTCCTGATAGACTATAATGGAATATGCAGTCTAAATGCCTACATACCAATAGTATCATGAGTATGGAGTGATCAAGTCCGATACTCATCTATCAATGCATAATGCGTATGCATTAGTAAGAGTAGAGAACTGGTTCTCTAATCATCGTTCCAATCAGTTAGCCATATCTTGAAACGTGAACTCTTTGAGGTTCCTGAGTAGTCTCCCAGATGCCTCCGGGAAGTCCCTACTCAGGAAGCTTGGGTTCGGATATATGCTCTCCCCTATGGTGACATATACCTCGCGCATAATTTATGCAAGCTATTCCCGCTAGGGTAATAGGAGGTGAGAATGTAAAAGATATAAGTGAAAGGGAGCAAGAGGTGGGGAACTCATATAAGATAAAGAGGTGAGTAATATAAGTATAGGAGGTAGGTTAATTGATGTGAATGGGATATAGAAAGTGGAAGTTGGATAAGAGAATAAAAAGTTATATGAGAGAGTATGAGAGGTGGATTGTGTAAGACAGGGGAAAGAGGTGTGAGAAATATAATATCTGTATGAGGTATGTGAGAGGCTGAGGTATATGAAATGAGTAAGATAGGACGATTCAGGGGAGAGAGGTGGATAAAGAACTATGTTTGGAATGAAACAAGATATTGTGAATGAAATGGTTGAAAGAAAGAGGGGAGTGAGTAGATGAAAGAAAAGAGTAAAGGAAGAAAAGGATTATCCCTTTCAGGGTGAGAGATATTATCTCCACCTACTATTAACTGTTGTCCAAGGAGGTACAAGCCTTGAAAATCTCAGAACAGTGGATGGTATGGTGTACCCAACATTCAAAGGTGCATGTATTGCTTTGGGATTGTTAGAGGATGATGGCGAGTGGGTAGCCCTCTTTAGAGAATGTGCCCAGTTTCTGACTAGTAGGACCTTACAACATCTATTTGCTTTGGCCTTGCAGTATACAACTATTAGCAACCCACTTGCCATTTGGGCAACATTCTGGCCAAGTATGTAGGATGATATTCCACATATCTTGGCTACTGGAAGGGTCCCAGTACCCCTTGGAGCAGAGGAAATTGAAGGCAGAATTGACTCTGACAATGGTCTCTATCTTCTTCAAGAGTACTTGAACGAATTTGAAAAGTCACTATCAGAGTACGGGTTGCCTGAACTATGCCTTTCATGGGTGACACAACAACCTAACTTCAATAATCGAATAATTGTGGAAGAATTAGCCTATGATCCACATCAGGAAAAGGAAACTTACAATATAATGCAAGCACAGCTCAATCCAGAGCAGAAAAATTGTTTTTCAGAAATATTAAATATTGTAGAAAGATATGAGCAGAATCCTCGTGGCAATCATAGGTCATGTTTTTTTCTTCAAGGCCCAGCTGGAACTAGCAAGACATTTTTCTATCACTGTCTATGTAGTTACCTATACGCTAGAGGCAAAATTGTAGTCTGTATTGCATCATCTGGTATTGCAGTTCAATTGTTACCAGGTGACCGTACAGCTCACTTCAGGTTCAAGATTCCCCTATCTAATGCACTCAATAGTGGATGCAATATTACAAGCAACTCACCTCTTGTCTAACTTATCAGAAAAATATCACTAATCATTTGGGATGAGGTGCCTATGCAACACAAGTCCTGCTTCGAAGCAGTCAACTGGACCTTGAATGATATATGTCATGTGAGTGATAGTTGTCTGTTTGGTAAAATCCCTGTAGTACTTGGTGGGAATTTTGCTCAAATCTTACTAGTGGTCAGACGAGGTTTACAGCAGGCTACTGTTCAAGCCTGTCTTCAGCATAGTTCTATCTGGTACAGCTTACAGGTATTACGACCTGAGACAAGTATGAGGATTGAGGCTAATAATTCCAACCAGATCTTCTTCAACTTTCTTAAGAGTCTGGTGAATGATGCAAACATGTATAGAAAGATTAATCCACTAGCATATATTGGTAGGGTTGAAACACTGGATCATCTCTGTGATCAGCTCTATCCACAGGCATTGTTAACCGAAGCTGTTACATCTCACAGTTCTCTTATTCGAAGGGTACTTCTTGCTTTCAAGCATGATACTGTGAATGATTTCAATAATAGTCTTCTAGACAAAATGCCTGTTACAGAACACCGCTTTAAGGCTGCTAATAAAGTAGAGCTTTGTCAAGAAGCTGCAGACTCTGAACCCTATCCGGTAGAATATTTGCAAAGTATAAACTTGGCCTCAATACCCCCATCCTGTCTGAGATTGAAAATTGGAGTACCACTAATCCTCATTCAGAATTTAAGTCCAAAGCATGGGATATACAATAGGACTAGATTCAGATTGTGGGGAATTAACCGTAACAGTTTACAGGTAGCTATTCTAGGTGGCAGGTGGGATGGAGAGATTCCCCTCCTGCCTCAGATAAAGCTTACCACCCATGATGAGGAGCTGCACTTCATTCTTGAGCGCAAGCAGTTCCCTGTTCATTTATGTTTTGCCATGGCTGTGAACAAATCCCAAGGTCAGTCTCTGAAACAGGTAGGTGTAGATCTTTGTACTGATGCATTTACCCATGGCCAACTTTATGTAGCACAGTCAAGAGTGATATCACTCAATGAACTTACTCTATTGCCATCCAGTAATACTCCAACAGTCACATCAAACATTGTATATCCCGAGGTCCTTCTTTCAGATACCTCTGTAATACATATCTCTATTATGACTTCTGCGCTAGCTAATCATTATATTTCTACAATATGTTTGATATCAGGCTATGATCTGAATGCACTACAGCTTGCTGTCAATAATGGTACACTTATACTAGAACTGTGTTACTCTCCTTGCTTATTTCTTCTTTTCATACTGCATATCCTGTGGAAGTACTCTTTTGCCATAACAGCATTTTTCCCTCATATTCCGAGGTTTTTGACTGAATGGTTTTAATGAGGCTTTCTATATACTGTTTGCATTTTTTATCTTTGTTCAATAGCTGCTTCTAAATATATACTATATCCATCTCTTTATTGTTTATATACTTTGTTCTTACATAGTCAACTAATTATTTATATTATTATCTCAATTCCTGCTATGTATACCTATTATTATATCAACCACAACACACAGGACACGTCCTGAAGGTCTTGAGGAGGGCTGCTAATATAAAGTATCGTGCACTGCCAGGCTGGATAGTGTGCATGGCGTACCATGTGATAAGTATATGTAGTTTAGACATGCTAAGAATTAAGGGTCTTGCTGTTCCTGTAGGGCAAGGAGTGATAATATTAGTTTATCAGGTCCCTTATTGCAAACATTATCTATACTATAGTTTCAGAACTTGAAGACGAGACAGAGTCCACCTGTTCACATAAAATCTGCAACAATTTTGGAGGTATGATAATTGAAATGTGATTTTCCGCTCTCAAACACCATCGATACTCTCACATGCTATGACGATGATATGTAGTCAGCTGAAAGCCATGCCATCTAGACCTGGTGTGCAAACTCATTCAGAGACCTAGGTCTCTTTTCCATTAACTACCCCCTAGGTCCTCTTGCGCAAACCTTTCTATTGCCTAAACTTGCACATGGGCTCGCTATGCCGGTCGCTCACTATGGCGTGGAAGACGGTATCTTTTTATTCAGTAAACAATGCAGAGAAGTTGGGTAAAGGAAGGGAGAGAAAAAATAAAGAATTAATTAGTTTAACCCTTCTAGTATTTTTCTAGACTTCCCTTACAATTTTCTAGTGATTTTTAGCTTAAAAACATCCCACGGAAGGTCATCCTGAGGGTGGAAAATAAATATAAGATGTTGACTGCATTTACCCCTCCTTTTTCGCTATTTATTTGTGGCCGAAGAGAATGATAGTTCCATGCAATGGTTTTACTTTTTCGACGGTATATTTCCTGGTGTCCATAAGGGTAAAAATTCTTATTGGGGATTATCTGTGCACACCTGTAACCCCGTACTAAATTTGGACTCAAATGTTCGGGTTCAATATGCCTGGGGCGTGTAAAGGTCTTCTCTATATTATATAGTGACGTTTACCTAAAAGAGCAAAAAAACCCCGGTTATCATACCATTACCTCTGTCGGCAAAGAAAAAAAGCACAGTTATGGTTTGCTCACCAGCCTAAACGTGGGGGCCGCAAAGACAAGAGTGAACTTTTGCCCTTATTTTTATAGTCTGTTCTGTCTTACACCCGTAATTTGCGTATGGGTGGTTGCACGTTAGAATGATAGAAGAAATGCTAAGGATGAAAGAGTATTTTTTTTCTTTTTCGCAAATGCCATCATTGGCGTCATACAGTTAGCAGTTGAAAGCTGTCAAAAAAGCAATTGGTTGCTTGTTTGTTGATTGGATAATAATACCGGATACATGAGATGTAAGCCACCGTGCTCGCTTGCTAAACACGTGGAAATGAGTTCTCTTCGGGTTACCATCATATACTTAATACGTAGATTACGAACTACACTAGTAGAAAACATCTTCAGATTAGCCCGGGAGACGAGACACGCGAGGTGTGGATTCATTGTCTTTCTCCAGCCCCCACAAGTGTGACCTTTCTCCCGCCTTCGTCATGTGCTATCACTCGAGGGCACAGTCTACTCAAAACCTGCCTCCCTCAGGTGAGCTTAAAATAAAATAAAAAATATCCACAGCATCACTCTGAAGCGGCCTCTGCAGCATCGATTCACTGCAGCCCTGTGACCTAGCTTCCATGCAGTGCCGGCATTTGCAATTCCAGGCAACCAAACTACCGTGAATCCTCCTGGCCATTTAAGGGAGATAACGGGCCCGCGCATTGTACTATACTGACGAATGCCTGGGCTCTTCTTCTGTCTATATAATATGTTTTATTTTTATTTTTATTTCACATTGCTATAACGCGAGCTCCACGGGCCAAAGATCGCCGGGCGTCTGGATACCCATTCCACTAGAATTTAGCAGCCCCTGGAGCACAGAGGGTTAGGGTTCTATGGTAAGTGCCCGTTACGAGTCGTCTCAGAGTTCAACTCGACATATACTGATTGTACCTAGCAGAGTCTGTCAGTGTAACGTGGAAAATTCAAGGCAGAGTGAAAGGAATCTCCACTACTGTATAGGGGGGGCATCGCTGCGAGCATACCAAAATCGCTACCCCCCATACCCCAAATACTCTGACCATGCAGCAATCCCGAACTACCTCCATAGATTGAAGTCCTAACGGCACTTGTTGGTGACACGGCATCGTTGAAAGCTATAGATAGACAAAATCCTGAGCTTAAATGGACAACGGATTAACCGATACTCCGGGTGGAAGCTGGGGGTTTGTGCGGCTTCCAATGGTACACGTCACATGCTATTCTGATTCCGTCTACAAACATTTCACAACCGGGCCGGGAAACTACTGCGAGCCTAATGAAGTAACACTGATAATACCACGATACAACTATATTTAAGTCCCGCCCCACCCGCTAGCTTTCCGGCACTGTTGCGGCTCTCAAAGGCAGGGGGTGTCCTGCATGGGCACAGAGCCTCCCCTTCCCCTGGGTAGTTATCCTTCATCCTCTATCACCTGATTTTGTCCCAACAATATTTGGCACTACAGTACCAACGGCAATGCGTTTTAGGATTTAGTAGCAAATGCCACCTACTGATGAAGAGTTCCCCATCATCAGTCCCCATTGCCATTCCTGTCACAAGTTGACTTTCAATCCACAACACTATGTGCCGCATAGAAATTGACACGGCGCGTGTTTTTTGTTTTTTTTGCACAACTTTGGGCTTTCTATCTCAGGTTTCAGCTCGCCATGGGTCGCTTCTAGATATGCAGGATGAGTGCCAGATTTCACCCGCAGCTAGCATGCCCAAAATGCTTCAACAAATTATCTCGGCTGGGGTGATTTCTTATGATTGTCAAGTAGCCCCCCCCTTGGCACGCTAAACCCTCCTGGGTGGCTCATACTTAGGCATATTGGCGCCATTTCATAGCGTCCGGAACTGCAACATAGCTGGCTGGCAGTTCAAGGGCGGGCTCAACTCAACACTGACCTTTTTTCCTTGTCCAACAAACATTCGACATGTCCACAGGAATTATGTGAGTTCTTCTCTATTCCGACTCAATCGAACCCAACCCTGTGCCAGTTGATTGGAAAGGTGGCCATTTTTGCTTTTTCCTTCTCTCCAATCACCCCCCCTCCCCTCCGCTGCTACCCTCACCAGCTCCACCCCTCTCCTCTGTGGAGGCTCCGCCCAAACAAACCTCCCCGACTGGGACTGCGCTTGGAAATCCGGTACGCCTTGCTTTCACTGCATACAATACTATTCCACCATCTCCATACCACAGGCCGCAAGCTCCAATGGCCTCGCTTTCATCACCACCGCCGCATCTCGCCCACTGCACACCCTACTGCACCTCCGATCCCGTCCTCGGACATGTCCTCGTATTCTTCAACCCGCACTCCTCCTCCTCCTCCTCCACTTCCGTATCCCGTATAGAAGCTCATATTCTCACTTGCGCTGGCTTGCAATCATACCCAAAACTTACGCTATCCCCTTCCTCCCCACTATACGCAGCCGTGAACCACCTTCCATCCCCAAAGCAGAACCATGAAATCTACAGAGGCCTCGCGATCGCCGTACTAAAGTACTTTTCAGAGCTTCCCAAAACCGTAAAGGAAACAATTCTCAAGAGCAAAAAGAACAATGTTCTCCCGAACGGGGAAGCCCAAGCCGTGGCTTTCGACGAGATGCATGCTGGGGATCTGGCCGCGCGCCTGAAGGAATTGGAGTTGGAAAGCTTGCTCACCGACCTTAATTCCGCTTTGGCAGAACGCTTCCTGACATGGCTGGACATCGACCTTGTGCTTCGCTCGCCCGCTGACGTCGAGCCTGACGCCGTTCCGGAGGCGGCTGAAAAGTTGCTCGCATTGTTTGGCGAACCTACACATCTGCCTTTTACAAAGTTAAAGCGCGCACAGAGTAGGCCGGCATCTTCCAGACCGAGGCCCCCGAAGGATTCTGCAGAGGGGATTGAACGTGAACTGGAACAATTGCGCATTACGGAGGCTAGCTATGTTGGGAAACTGCAAGACCTTTTGGGCAATTTGGTCAAACCACTCAGGGGTCGTGCTTCACAGAGGAAAGGCGATGGCGGGTTTCCTAACGGGAGGGATCTTGAAGCATTATTTCCACCTTCGTTGGATAGAATACTTGAGCTTAACACGGCTTTTCTCCAGGAAGTCGAAAAAGGTGGTCTCCCGGAAGTCGCCGATTGCTGTTTGAGGAGGTTCCCGGATTTCAAAGAATCTTACGGGGAATATATCCAAGCTAGCTCCGAATTTCCCCAGCTACTTGCCAGATTTGCTAAGGATAGGCATTCTTCTTTTTCCAAGAGAGTCCAACAAGCCGGAGAGCAAAAGTTAAGATCAATGATCATTGAGCCTGTGCAGAGATTACCGAGATATACCCTCTTGATTGATAGCATCATCAATTTGCTTGCATTCGACGACCCTTCCCTGCCGAAGCTTATCGACGCGCGCGAGATAATCACCGAAATATGTTCACTCCAATCTTCCGATAAGGATGAGCGCTCGAAAACTACGAAGCGTCTGCAATCCATCGTGGTTTCTTGGCCACCCTCACTTCGACTTCCTGGGCGACTGATCACAGCATTTGACTTTCTGGATGTATTACCCCCGTTCAATGATAGGACATCCGAAGCTATCCCTTCCACGATATTACTCTTCCCCGACCGTCTACTTATTCTACGGAGACCGAAACATACGTCCATGCAGGCGAGAGCGATAATGGCTGAAATAGATAAACCCGGGGGAGGAGGCATAAGTAATTACGGCAGCGGTACTAAGCGGGAAGGCCTAGGTTGTGACCTGCAGTTTGCTGGTTGGATGGACCTGGCCGATGTGAGATTTTCCGAGAGCGATGGGGGGGGTGTTATTTGGATGACTCTTGCCCGAGACTTGAGAGACAGCTGGGACGTGAGGGCAGGGGGGATGGGGATCAGAAGACTTAGGCTTCTCAATGCTTATGAGGGACGAGCGACCAAGTTGACCGAAGACATTGTGAAGGCTAGACTTGAGGGGCGCGTACTGAATGGCAGAAAAGGCCTTATTGGATTGAGAGAAACCAAGGTAGAAGGTCTCGGATTGTGGGCTTGTGTCTGGGGGAACGAAGATAGATATACAGCCGAGGGCAAAAAGGGAAGTGTGCTTGTATACATCGACGACGGTGGCGGCGGCCTTGGGAGCCCGGGGAAGACCGGAAAAGAGTTGGCAGCGGATGTAGGGAAGGACGGTGTTGATATAGCTGTTAACGTCGAGGCTATCATGGGCAATAAGCTGAGAGTAGAATTCCGCAGTTGGAATGAGTATTCCTCAACTGACACCGTTTCCCGCGAGGAGTTCCTGGCTGTGTTCACGAAGCGCCTATCTTCAATCGTTAGACTCCACTCTCTACCCCAGCACCCCCCCCTGACCGCGCCCTTGATGTCAGCAAACAGAAAGCTGCTACGATCTCTAGGCGTCCCGTTTGATGGTGAGAGTAGGTTTAGTAGGCTCAGACCTCCCAGTCCTGTTAAGCTTCTTTCCTCCGTATTCGGAAGCAGCAACAGCAATAGTCCGGGTACCCCTGGAAGCCCGAGCAAATCTAGGCAATTGATGGATAGAAATCAGAGCCAAATGCTACCTCCCAAAATGCTGGACCGTAGTTCGACAATGCTGCAAAAACGTTCGACGGTACTCGGGATAATGGGAGACTGGAATGGTGAGCCGGATGAAGGTGACTTGGAGATTAGCTCACAGAGTATAACCATGCCTAGTGAGAGCCCATTGAAAAAGCTGGAGGAGACCTTGAAAGGCTTCGTGAAAGCATTGAAGAAGCTCTCATCCACTGAGCACTCGGATTTGATGCCTCTCAGGAACATGCAGGGTATAGATGATGCAACAGTAGAGGGGTTCCTAGGAATGATGCTCACGGACCCGAAAACCGCGAGGAATGAGAAGGGGATGGGGATCGATATTGTCTTTGACGCTTTCAGGAGGTTCCTGAGGAGGGAATGGAAAGATGGGATGGGGAGTGTTATTGACGGCAAAGGACTTGCTGAACTCCGCTCAAAGAGCGATACTCTCTATCCTGGTGATTTCGAGGATTTTTTCAAAACCTTTGTCCTCGATTGGGCTCCTCAGAATAAACGAGCTTTCAAGACGCTGGTGCTGTTGTTAAGGAGCATGCAGAATAGGGTCGAGAACCCCGACGATAAGGGTCTCCTGACAAAAGCGTTCACTGAACTCTTGGTTGAGGATGAAGACCCATTGGAGTTCATGCCTCTTGTAGACAGACTAGTGGAGGAGGCAGACAATCTCTTTAGTGGTAAATATCACCCTCGTCAAGAAATTTGGCTTGAAGCTAACAGGATGGTAGAGCCGCTTGTAATAAACAACGGGGAATTCTGTCTCCCCAACGGTAATGTAGTGCCTAAGAGAAACAAATCTATTCACTCCGGCTCGAACTATTCCACTGCGTCCCTGAGGAAGCGATTTGGCTTAACCCATACCTCCTCTGCGCGTGACCCGACCAGGGGAGAACACCATGGTGATTCACCAAAGGGTGCTTCTGTCTGGAGAACTTTGAGTAAGAATTCCCGCAGAGAAGAACTACAGAAGGGCCATATCTCGAGGTCGAAATCGACAGACTATGACGCTAGAACATACCACCTCCCCAAGCGGCCAACGTCGCAAGACCGCCTAACAGCATTTTCCACTTTTACGCCTCTTCCGCCTTCACCGTCATCGCCAATGCGTCCACTTTCTGCTACCTCTGGGCCTACCCATCTTGCGGGCGGTAAGCCTCTACCACCTGGACCTGCGGTCCGAAAGAAGAGGAGAAGCTCCCTGAGCGATTTAACGACCCATCGGGACTACCAGCAGATTTTGCCGGCCCGAGTAAGCCCTGATCTTGAGAAGATGACAACCCCTACAAAGTCCGGCATCAGCGGGCTTAAGGACGTTGAGAATTACAGGGCAGAAAGTCCAAGTCCTTCTCAACTACCAAAACCGATTGGGGCCGGGACTCCAAGCCGAAGAATGAGCAAAGACAGAAGCGAGATACCCGTTAGGAAATCGCTTGGCATGTCCGGCTCCCCTGGCCCCCAAAAGTTAAAGATGCAGAGCACCCAAAAACTGAGAGAGCGCCTTCAAAACGAGAAGCAGGCGATTACAATGGTTGACCAGAGTCTTCAGCTCGAAATTGATAAGATCGGTGAAGAGCTGAGTCTCGCGACCAGGGTTTCGTCGCGTGGAGTCAAGGAACTCACAAGCCGTCTTGAACAGGTTGAAACACGTCTTCCTCAGATTAACGAACTCAATGCCAAGTACGAGGCGCTTAAGAAAAGCTCTAATACGGCGCTAGCCAAGAAGGATAGAGAATTAGAGGTCTTGGACAAGGACTTTAATGACTGCCTGAACGAGAATGACGTAATGTTTGAGAAGTTCAACGAAGAACTGGTCAAAATATCCAGTGGCGTGAAGGCTGGGAGAGATGTTGAGCTGTTGAAGATTTTGCGAGACGTGAGGGCTGAGCAAGGAAAGTTGAAGAGGGACAATATGTGAGTGCCGTTGTCCTCTAGGATATGCACCCCTACGTTGAATCACGCTAACAGACAATCTAGGAAACTGAGGAGAGAGAACAATTCCTTGAGGGCGCAACTGGGGGATAATTGATTATCATTATTTTCCTGCAGATAACGCGACTGGTGGCATCTGTCTATTTCATTCCGTGTCTTTGTTTTTTTCCTTCGTCTTTCCTTCTCCGGTGCATATTAGGATGGATTAGTCTTGTTCTTCGTGGCTTTTTATGTTTTTCTAAGCATAGGCGTTACATTTCGATATCCTTGCGTGAACAGTTTATATCCTCTTGCGCTGTGGACATAAGTATTTTTCTTTCACTGGCTTCGTGTATGATAGGCTGCTTTTCGTGTACTCATGGGGGGGCGTTCATGAAGTAGCGATAGATACCACGAAAAATGCGCCGTTTAGGCATTAATGCAGCTTCTATGTTATCGATACAGAGCATTAAATACGTGCGAGTGCGTTGCGTTGCTGTGCGATGGATGGATGGACAGACAGGCTGTTTGTTTGCCGCCCTGTCTCCGGGTTCCTGAAAAGCTGGGTTGAGGCTCGGCACGTCTTGCTTGTGACTGGTGATTTTAGGTTCCTATCCCTCCTCCTCCTTCGGATTCTATCTTACACACACTCTCTCTCATCGGGCAAAGCCAAAACCAAAAATGTGCGACGTGATTCAGGCTAGACACACCTTCCCAAATTTTGAAATCGATTGCCGACCTATCCGAATGTATGGACAACCGGTTCATCGATGTCTCTCAACAGTTGAGCGAGGTTAAGGCTGATGTTGGCCAGGTTAAGGCTGATGTTCGCGAGATTAAGGCCGATGTTGGCAGGGTTAAGGCAGATGTTGGCCAGGTTAAGACTGATATTTGCGAGGTTAAGGTCAATGTTCGCGAGGTTAGGGCCGATGTTCGCAAGGTTAAGGCCGATGTTCGCACGGTTACGGTCGATGTTCGCAGGGTTATGGACAATGTTCGCGAGGTTAGGACCGATAGTCGCGAGGTTAAGCTGGATCTTGGCCAGGTTCAGCAGCAGCTTGGCAACATTGATGAAAAGTTCGACAAGACCGATGAAAAGTTCGACAGGGTCGACAACCAGTTTGACAAGACGGACGACCAGTTCACCAAGGTTTATGACCGTTTCGATTCTATCGATGAAAAGTTCGCTGAGACCAATATCCGCCTCTTTCATATCGATGCGGGTATCGCTGAAATCAATAACCGCCTACTAGGTAAAACCGAAGACCCTTTGGAAGAAGGGTTGAACTGACGTACGTGCAAATGTAGCCCAGGAGGAGTCGGACGATATGGAATTAGGCCATATTGATAAGAAGCGTCGTCGCACCTAGGAGAGGTCTGTGGGATCGAAGATACGGGTTCGGTGGATGTGGCACGACTGGGTTTCTCGGTTTCATTCCTTTAATTCTTTAACTGTTTTTCAATAGATGTGGCACGACTGGGTTTCTCGTTTTCATTCCTTCAATCCTTTAACTGTTTTTCCTCTCTTCCATCTGAAACATACAGTTGAAGCTACTAAATACTTGCTTGGAATTGGGTTTATTTGCGAACGAGCCTAGGAATTACAAGTCGAGTTTAATTCTGGGCGGAAATCCATTTCTCCTGTTTAGCTTTGGTAGGGCCTTACATTTTCGTTCATGGAGGGTCCCAGGGGTGATACAAACTTTATATACTAGCAGCGCCATTATTTGTACAAAGACATGAAGGCTCGAAAAAAACGGGGAAATTAGTCATCGACTAGTGGTAACCATAGCCCCCTCTTCTCCGTTGATCTCTTTTTCAACTTCAACAGCTGTAGTTGATGAGGCGGGTGACACGCCGGCTTCATCCTTTCTTCGATAGTAAAGCACCACGTCTCCGTGGGCTTTCCAGACGTAGGAACGTATGGTCGCCAATGTCATGGCTGGTGGCACAACCTGAACCTTAAGTAAGTAGATTGGCATCAGAAAAGGGTAGATGACACAAACCTGGTGGTGGCAAAGAAGTTCCAACCAGTCCTCTGGCTTTGGAGGGTCCTGGCCTTCTTTGGTCGCAGGGGCGAACGAAGGTGTCATGAAAGGGGGCTCCAATCTTTCTGCGACATAAGCGGCAATCTTTTTCGCTCTTAGCATGCGATTTGCGTTTAACCTAGAATTTTTGCCTTCGCTTTACCGGATGTCAGCACTTGATGTGGTCGACCTGTGTAGGCGACTGGCGGAGACAGCGACTAACCTTCCAGACTCACTGGGTAGATGGGGGAGTTCGTCCTGCCATGGTATTAAGACAAAGCTTACTTTAACTGTATCCTTTAGTGGGATACGGTTGAGGAGGATAAGGTCTCCTAACCAGGCTGGGGCAAATTTCTCGAGCAAGTCTGCATCCTCGCCAACGGAAGAGACTGTGCCCCTGTACAGATCTGCAACCCCTCCCAAATCAAGTCTGTCCTCTTGAATAATGATTGTAGTATTTCCGGGGGGTTTTAAAACTGGCGTTTCGAGAGGCAAGCTAGGAGCGATGCTGCTCCTGAGGGGTTCGCCTACCCTTTCCCGAACCTGAATCTCATAAGATCCCCGGATCTTCCTCAAGACACCCAGGAGCGTGTCTTCTAAGGGATCGGGCTTATCAGATATCGCGGATTCATCTTCCGACGGCTTTTCGTCGACTGTTGATACAGTGGGCTTGTTTGTCATGTCCGTAGAGGCAGAACGGCCCAATTTCCTAGTTCCAAACGATCTCCATCTGCCAAGAAGCGATGAATCCTTTTCTTCCTTTTCTTTGTCCGCTGTGGAGGGGGTTGCGGGGGCATCGTCAACTGCTTCGCCGAGTGAGGGGCCGGATGAAATCGGTTTGTTTGGCGTTGCGTTATTTCCTGTTGAGAAATAGTCACCAGTAGTTGGTTTATCAATTGACCCCCTTGTAGTTGGAGAAAGAGAAGCTCTCGGCCCACTCTCTTCTTCATTGGTGGTGGGTAGGGGCGTCGCCTCTCCAGCATGTGCAATATTGGCGGGCCCAAGGGCTAGTGCAGGAGTTGCAAGACCGATCGCCATACCCGGTGTTTGTGGAAACAACGAAAACCCGTTGTACGCCTTAGGAGTGACAGCGCCAGCCCCTCCAGGAGATTGGGCGCCGATCTCAGATGAAGAGAAAGTAGCTGGTGGCATCGAGATCTGTGGGGGCGCATTGGCACGCCGTATTTGCTCACGTGCCTCTCTATCATTATCGAGTTTTTTCCTGCAATCTTCATCGCGGGCGATCTCTTCGTTAATGAGATTGCTAAAGAGATAACGAAGGACCCATTTGCCAAGGTTAACTGAAAAACGTTAGCGACGCCGTAGCTCCAAAAATGGGGCGCGTAAGTGGCCCTTACTTCTTTGATCATCCTTAAATTCCACTGCATCTTCGATGTCGGCCTCATCGGCATACATCTCAGCGTCGAAACAGTAGTTTTCTTCCAAGACACAGGCCAGTCGGCCTGTTCGAGTGTCGATCTGACACCAGTTCGCCACACTTTCAATGGTGTTTGTCTCGGCTGCAACATCTTCGAGATGCCTTTTGCCAAAGGACTTGACTGGCATGCACTTCAGTAAATCCCACATCATCACCTCACCCGCCGTGTCCAAGGTTAAGACCCTCTTTCTGTCATTTAGTAAGAAGTGCTTTATTAGACCGTGCTGTCCCTCAATGGTTTCGTCAGGAAGCTCGTTTACGGGAACCAGGACTCCGGGATCAGCGTCGAGAATAGTTTCTGATATTGAAGCTTGTCGGGCATTAGGTATCGAATACACGGTGACAGCATCAGGATCCCTAACATTGGAGGGGAACGAGGATGTTGTTGACAGTCTCAGTAGGGCATTTACGGGAATAGTTGACTGTTTTAGTCCAGCGGTCGTCGATGAGCTTGGAGCGCCTGGTGGCGGAGGTGGATTTATGACCCTTGGCTTAGTGCTGGCCGATGAGGTTAGCCTGGGTCGTGTTAGATCCGGGCCAATATCTATATTGGTGTCCACGTCTAGCCAGCGACTTATACTAGAACTTTGAGTTGCAGTCCAGAGGTAGTCACCACAAGCAACTACCTTATTCACGCCTTCTTGGTCCTGACAAACTGCCACACATATACCCTCCTCTATCTCAGCCACATTTCGGACATCAGTCTTGGCTACCAATCCTGAGCGATCGCTAGAATGGAAGATATCCAAGTTAGGATGAGAGGAATAGAGTGACCAAACACTATCGTTGTGCATACTCAAGGTATGGATACATCTTCCGGCAGTCAAACTCCACATCTTGATTGTAGTGTCGGAGGAGGCAGTTAATATAATATTCCCCTGCTGGCTAACAAGAATTGATCGCACGTTGTCGGTGTGCCCAACAAACTTTGTGATCCTTTGACCTGATCGGGGATCCCAAACACGGACCACGCTTTCAGGGCCACCACTTGCTATGATACCTCCTCCAATCCCCAGTGAATATATCGAGCCCTTAGGATTAGTGCCCTCATCGCCCACATCAATCTGTAACTTCTCACCGCCCCCGTTGAGGTCCCAAATCATGATTTTTCGGTCTAACCCCCCGCTAGCCACCCAATCCGAGTGTTCATCAGGTGTCGCAAGACATTTGACGTAGTCAGTATGGACGCCTATTGTCTTCGGTGGTAATTGATCGGCTGCATGAGGTCGCCAGAGCTTTACTGTCAAGTCCGACGAAGCAGATACGAGAGCGGCGTTAGAGTGACAGAGCGCAAGGTCGTTAACCCAGTGGGTGTGGGCCTGGGCCTGTGTGCAGAAGGTGGATGGGGGAGGAGCGGGACGAGGGAGAGTCGCTGAGTTTGCTGCGCCATCTGCGAGATCAACGCCGATTTTCCAAGAACAGATGACTCCATCACGGCCAGCTGAATAGCTTTGCTCCAATCAAAAAAAATATCAGCCAAAAAATGCCCTTAGAAGCTGGCAAGTACTTTTTAGCCGGTCGAGAGCGAAACTTACAGAGTCCCCTGTTTATCGACGGCGAGACTATTGACGCCTAAGCGATGTCCACCAGGAGAGTTCGCCAGTGGCAGCACTGTACTTTAATCAGTGGCTTTGCTTCGAGAGTGCGCGGGGAACAGACCATAGCTGATCCGTTGGCGGGCTTTGCGCGCCATGGACCGATAGAGAGGGGGTGGTGTAAAGGGGTACAGTTTTTATGTTGGAGGGGTGGGCGGAAGCTAAGGGGAAGAGTTGCGGGACGGCGTGCGGAGTAAAGTAGAACAGGTTACCGCAAGCATGGGGGAGGAATGGCTGGTGGGGATGGTAGTGGCATGGCGGAGACAGCAGGACAAGCGCTGGAATTCGAATGCATCCAGCAGATTGCATCTGTGCGCGGTGAACCACTTGAAGACTTGTGCGGTATTTTACTGTACGAGTACGGTACTGGTACCAGATATTTCAAGCGACAGCGAAACGTCGCAACTTGATAGAGGCGCACCTCTCGGACTTGTAAAGCCCACCCTACAATTCATAGTGTGATGTTATAATAGCTTGTATCATTTGGGTATCTCTGCGGCGCGTAGGGTATGCCTGCTGGGCGGAGCGAGGAGTGGGGTGGTGTTAGTCCTTAGGTGAGAACTTTTAGAAGCACTAGGAGGCGGGTTGGGTAGTTATGGCTTGTCACTCACGTTTGTTTGTCTGTTTTTCCTTCATGTTAATAAGTAAGTTGGGTTTGCGATAGATATGGTGAGATGTATGGGATAATTGGGATTAGCCTTTTCTTCCAAATTAAATTTTCCATAAGAGGGGTTTCAACACTCTTAATGACGCGGTACGGTATTCTATTTTCCCAGTTCATGAAAGTGACAAGTAATCTAAAAAGCAAAGACACTGAACTATACAGGGGCTTTTTGTCTCTCCACTACCCTCCAATCCAAGGGGGACGGCCAGTTACTTTGCAGCAACAGGTAGGTAATCAACGCACCACACTCATTGGGAGTAAAGTCTTTTGCTCGAACGATAATTTGCTGGTCGTTTCCATGTGCGTGTTTGGAGACTTCATCGTAAAGACGCTTGGCCCGATCTCTAACGTCCTCATACACCAGACCACGATCACCCACAACTCTCGAAAGGATTTGCTTGAATTTGGGAGTGCAAGCTAATGCGTTCAGACCGGTCTGTACACCCGCTTCAGGCTTGACTTGGATCAACCTCGTATGTTTAGCCTGGTAGACAATCCTTTCTGCCACAGAGTGTTAGTAAGCCTGAAACAGGCATGTATTATTGAAACATACCAAGTGCCCCACGGACGTTGAAATTTCCCGCCATTCTTAGTTTTTCATCAACCTCTTTAAGAATGGCAGCCTATTAGAATGTTAAAATAGCAAATAAATAAGAGAGGAGATCAACTTACTTGTAAGCGATTATTTTCAGCAACATGGCCAATAATTTCGCGATAAAGCTTATCCTTGTCTTGTTTGGCATCCAGATAAAGCTTATCCTTGTCTTGTTTTGCATCCATTTCTATTTGTCTAATGCGTTGGTACCAAGTTGCTTCAATCTCCTTGACATTGGCCAAGTGCGTGGAAATTGAAATTTGTCCAGCCTTGGCTTTGTGGTGATGTTTGACTATTGTGGGATTCAAATTGGGGAGAATAGGACGATGGTGGGGAACGGGGTGGGTTCCGGAAGGGATTGCCTGCGGAGAACTGGGTTGGCTCTTCATCAAAAAGGTCAGTAAAGTTAATTTGGGATTCGTAGTTGATCAATATCTTATCATACCTGGGTGGTGTGGAACCTGCCCTGAATCCTCCCCATACAAAGGCGAATGCCGGCGGCGGCGGGGTAAAGGGTGAGTTTGGGAAACATTTGTTTGACCGGTGATGTTGTAATCGCTCTGGGGATCTCTGCAATTGCTAAACCAGCTGTTTTATCTGCTTTAGATTGATAAAGAGGAGAGGAGAGTGTATAAAACAGCTGCCTGTGGTATAAGAGGGATTTTTAGAGCAACGGCGTTCTATGCTTGGTAGCCGACGGCAGACCTGGTCATGATGATAGTAGAACCAGTACTAGGGTATGGAGGTGAGTGATCGGACAGACAGGGATTAGGAAACCTATATGGGCATAGGTTTCCTAATCCCTGTCTGTCCGATCACCCACCGCCCTACCAGAGTACTTACACCCGAACCGTCTCATGATGAATGAATGGTGTTTCATGTATTAATCTAGGCCTTTCTAGAATGATACAGGCACTAGCATCAATGATAATGAGGGTGAACCAATCTTCTACAGTAGAGGGCCCGCGACAATGCTGTAATGGTGAGAATGCAGTCACTGAGAAAGTGGACAAACCAAATACCGGTAGGTCTATATTAGGCCGGCTATATCAATCCTGATGGAGTACCGTCAGGTGTACTGTACTCGAGTACCTGAAAATGTAGGGACCCTGATAAGGCTCGTTGCAGAACAACGCGTGCATTTATGATTGACGGCGAATCATGTCAAGCCTCGCCCTATGAGGTGGGCTGGAGACCCCTGTCTGGGCTTAGAGATTTTGGTTTGACAGTCTGCCGTGCACCAACGCGGTTTTCCCTTCGAACCGTCTTCCGATCGCCCCCAAACCCTCCACCCAAGGGTTCCCGTATCGAATCTCCATCTCCATCTCCATCCCCTGGCTATCCTCCTCCGCGACTTCCTCACCTCCTCTCCCTTTACATCGACCGGATCCCCGGATTTTCTTCGGCTCTGTTCTTACCCTCATACCTTGTTTAATACTTCTGGAGTCCTTCCTTTTACCATCCTTCCGTTGGCAAGCCAATATATTCAGTAATATTTCTGGCATAACATATACTTTACTGACGGTACCTAACTCCTCACAGCTGCAGTTAACGAGCTCCCCCACCACTTTTTCTCGCCGTCATCGATACCGCAACTATGGATGGCGCTCTTGTTGCCTCCTCCGGCAACAATTCGGTCATATCTCCATCCGCATCGGCTGCCTCTTTGCTCCCACCCCTGAATCCCACTTTACTTGTTGACTATCTTATAGAAGTTCTCTCTGTTACCGTCGGTGCTACTAAACGAGAGTTGGAAGCTCCCGGGAGTCTTCTCTCAGATAGTCGTTATTCCGAGACTTTGCAGAGATGCTCCAGGTTCGCTGCAGAGCCAATTGTGGCGTTGTATGCCTCGAAGGACCTCGTAGAGATTGAAGAATCTCCAAACGATGCCATCTGTGAGTTGGATTGCCCTCGTTTTCCTTTGTTATCATCAATGGTTACTGATAATCTGGTATAGCTGTTTCTGGAACTGTCTCACAATCATACACGTACTCCATTGCCTCAGAGTTATCATCCTTACCATCCACAGTTGCGTCTGTTGCCATTATCAAGCGACCTCAGCCTCTGGATTCCACTATTCCTCTCCATGCCCAAATACAAATTATGAACCTTCCCGGGACAGTGGTGTTGAATAGTAGTGCTCAGGGCTCGGTGTCCCCGTTCGAGATATTGCATTCCGTTGTCCATTTGGCTTTGGGGCCTTACTTCGATGCCTATACCAAAGGCCAGGAAGCTCAGTCTAGCGGGCGGATCAACCGTTTTGCTGATGGTGAAGCCAAGACTGGTATTCCTGTTGCGAAGAAAAAGTTTGCCGAATTAGAGCTCTCCCTTTTACATTTGCAGCAGAATATCGAAATACCGGAGCTCTCGTTGAACCTCCATAATGTGGTGCAGTTGGCTGTGGAAGAGGTATGGGCGGCCCATTATGTAGGATAGTGATATTGTGGGAGACTGACTTAGAATGTAGGCTCTTCTTAAAGGTACGCGGCCTTCGTTGGACCTCATACACGCAAGTTTATTACAAGACAGCACCTTCCTCAATAATCTTCAGTCCATTGTAAATGCTTGGATTAAGTCAATCCAATCGATAACAAAGATGTCCCGAGACACTGAAAGTGGGACTGCTACCCAAGAGATTAATTTTTGGCTATCGATGGAGAGTGCTTTGGAGGGCATAGAGGAACAGCTCAGGAGCGATGGGGTGCAGCTTACCCTTGAAATATTGAAGCACGCGAAGCGATTCCATGCGACTGTCAGTTTTATCGCAGACACTGGATTGAAGGAGGCTACAGACAAAGGTAGGTTTTCGTTCTATCCGAGCGCTTAGGCGATTTATATCAAATCCTGCTGACACCCTAATTCTAATAGTGCAAAAATACAACCAACTTATGCGCGATTTTCCCCTTGATGAGCTATTGTCTGCAACAAGCCTTGCGAAAGTTCAAGATGCAATTGTCGGAATTTTTGCACACTTCAACAAAAAATTACGGATATGTCCTTACCCCATTCGGAGGGCACTTCCACTGGTGGAGGCGATTTCGGCGGATTTGGATTCCCAAATCCACACGTTGCTCAGCGGGCGTCGGTTGATGCATTTGGAATATAATGATTTTGAATCGCTGATGAACGTTGCCGAAGGGATCTTCAGGACTTGGGACGATAACACCAAAGAATTTACTAATGTTGCTCGGGATGTAATAAGGAAACGATCTGAGAAATTCGTCCCAGTAAAGATAGCAGCCAGGCACCTCAAAACCCAGGAAAGGTTAGCTTACGTCAAAGGCTTCCGACATAGCCATGAGCAGTTGCAACGAACAATCGCAAACGTCCTCGGCCCTAACTCGTACGAGAATGGTGCCACCAACCCGAACTCGAAGGAGGGGGGAGCCGTGTCGGAAGACATTGGTGATGTTGATGCCGTAGAGGAGGTTTCCCAGGCATATGCTGTTCTAAAGGATGTAGACGTTTTGGATGTTTCGCCCGAAGGTACAGAGATCTGGATCGCGGCGGAGAATGCATACAATGAACGAACTTCTCGTGTGGAGAATTCCATCATTGCCCGATTAAGGGATAGGCTGGCGACCGCGAAGACCGCGAATGAGATGTTTCGGGTGTTTTCGAAATTCAATGCCCTCTTTGTGCGACCAAAAATTCGAGGTGCCATTCAGGAATATCAGACACAGCTTATCGACAGCGTTAAACTTGATATTGCGGCTCTCCATGAGCGATTCAAGCAGCAATATGGGCATTCTGAGGCACATGCTATGGCTCAATTGCATGACCTACCTCCAATTTCGGGCGCGATTATTTGGGCCAAGCAAATCGAGAGGCAACTAAACGCTTATATGAAGAGGGTTGAGGACGTTCTTGGGCATGGTTGGGAGCTTTATCACGAAGGCCAGAAACTACAAGGGGAAAGCACCACTTTTAGAAAGAAATTGGACACACGCCCGATCTTTGATACCTGGTCGAACGATGTGCAGAAACGCAACATATCCATTTCAGGAAGACTATTCAGCATCACGAAGAATAGAGCCGCCGGTAACTCTTTGGAGCTAGTTGTTAATTTCGATCCTCAGGTCATTGCGCTGTTCAAGGAGGTCCGGAACCTGTTATGGCTCAATTATCAAGTTCCCCATTCGATCAATAGTATTTCCAAGGAGGCGAAGCGCGTTTATCCTTATGCAGTTAGTTTGATGGAAACTGTCCGAACCTTTTCTCAAATTAATAAAACAATATCCGAGATGTCCGATGTTTCAATCCTGCTCAGTGGTTATCAAAACGAGGTCCACAGCTTGATAGGCAAGGGCACCCCCCTGAAGTGGGAATCCTTTGTTCACTCTTACGACCTGCACATGAGGCAACTGCAGTATCTTCCTAATGGAAACATTGATCCTTCGACGTCGTTGCAAGGAAGGGAGAGCAAACATGTACAATTCGTCCGAGACTTTGCAGCCGCTGTTTCTATTCTCCAGAGCAAGACTGGGACACTGGCTATAATTCACGAGACATCACAAAAAGCGATGGCGGAGCTTTGCACTTGTCCTTATGATGTTGACGCCTTCCAACATAAACTCGAGGTCATTCAAACCGCCGTTGATCAACTCAATCTGGAGAATTATGTCAATTTACCTCACTGGGTTGGGGAGTTGAATAGCAAGATTGAAATGATTTTACTTGGCCGGCTCCAGGAAGCAGTTACGCGATGGATTGAGGTGTTTAGGGATTCAAAGGGCGATGAAGGAGCTAATGGTGATAGTCAGCGTAAACGGATGAGTCGAAATGAGGAGGTTGATGTCGACGGGAATGCAAAGGCCGGGGATACTTATGACCCTCGCATGAAGAGACTTGTGCATGAGATCAGCATCCGGAACCAAGTTATTTATCTCGACCCACCGTTGGAGTTTGCAAGAGCAAGCTGGTTCTCCCAGCTGCACCAGTGGTTGAGCGTCGTCTGTAACCTGCGGAAGCTTAAAGCGAGTCGATACGAGATGAACATTAACCTAGCTGCAGGGGATTCTGAAATGCTGTTCTCCGATCTGGTACGTTTTAGATGTTTTTGGGAATCCTCCTTTCCCTTTACTAATTGTGTATAGCCTGCGAGTTGTGCGCCTACGCTCTCTGATGCCTACGAAGTGATAGAACAAAAATTGGCGGCGGTTGGAACGTACGTCGAAAAATGGCTTAGATTCCAATCCTTGTGGGATTTGCAGTCAGAACAAGTCTATGATGTCCTTGGCGATAATCTTGAACGATGGCTTCAATTGCTGACGGAAATTCGAAAAACCCGATCCACGTTCGACACCTCAGATGTTAGTCAGTCATTCGGTAATCTTTCTATTGATTACGAACAAGTTCAAACGAAGGTCAATGCGAAATATGATCAATGGCAGCACGATATTCTTGTCAAGTTCGCCAATAAACTTGGAAATCGTATGAGGGAAGCTCATGCAGAGATTGGGAAGGCTAGGCGCGACCTAGAGGGCCAATCTCTTGAGGCTTCATCTACGGCGCAGGCTGTATCTTTTATCACTATTGTGCAACAATGCAAGCGCAAAGTTAAGTCTTGGGCACCGGAAGTTGAGCTTTTCCAAAAGGGAGAAACTACCCTCTCTCGGCAGCGATACCAATTCCAGCAAGACTGGCTATTTGTTGACCAGATTGGCGGAGAATGGGCCGCTCTGAATGAAATATTAGCACGTAAGAGCAAAATTGTGCAGGATCAAACCGGTGAGAACTATGTTGATAGTGGAGGGTCATCACTCTAATACTGACAATCTTTAGATGCGCTTCGGGCAAAGATTGTGGCAGAGGATACCGTTGTTACCGACAAGATTAACAATATCGTTGGAGAGTGGAATGATCAAAAGCCTGTTTCGGGTACCATAGCCCCAGAGGAGGCATCGCAGACTTTGAGCGGCTTCGAGACGAGATTAACCCAACTCAAGTCGGAATCTGAGATGGTTTCGAAAGCCAAAGAAGCTCTTGATATCCCTGCCGGCCCAGAGAATATCCTGGTTTCAATTCTTGAGGAAGTCCAAGATTTCAAATCCGTTTGGTCTGCTCTTTCCACAATTTGGAAGAGTCTGAACGATCTCCGGGACACTCCTTGGTCCTCCGTTATTACTAGAAAGATTCGTCAGGGACTCGAGGGTTTGATCAATATGACCAGGGAGATGCCCAGCCGGATGCGACAATATGCCGCTTTTGAGCACATTCAAAATGTGCTTCGCCAATTAGTCAAAGTTAATCCGCTCTTATCGGAGATGAAATCGGAGGCTGTCAGAGAGAGACATTGGAGTAAGATATTTAGGGCATTGAAGCCAGGGCATAGGCTGTTTTTGTCCACTCTCACGCTGGGCATAGTTTGGGATCTCAATCTTATTGCCAGTGAGCCCGTGATTCGTGACATCATTGCCCAAGCACAAGGGGAAATGGCCCTGGAGGAATTCTTGAAGCAGGTTTGTAATCTCGAACCTTGTATCCTCTCGATTGGCGATCTTATCTGGACTGATAATTACTTTAGGTTCGGGAAACGTGGTCAAGTTATGTGCTCGATCTCGTTAGTTATCAGAACAAATGCCGTTTGATTCGCGGCTGGGACGATCTTTTTGCCAAATGTAGCGAAAATCTTAATTCGCTCCAAGCCATGAGGCATTCCCCATACTACAAGGAGTTCGAGGATGAGGCATCCTCATGGGAAGACAAGCTGAACAGGGTTCATGTTTTATTCGACATCTGGATTGATGTGCAACGCCAATGGGTTTACCTCGAAGGTGTCTTCACCGGAAACGCTGACATCAAGCACCTCCTGCCTATCGAATCTTCCCGATTCCAAAACATAAATTCCGAGTTTTTTACCGTTATGAAAAAGGTCTACAAATCGCCTTACATTCTTGACGTTCTGAACATCTCCGGTGTCCAGAAGTCCTTGGAGCGTCTGGCGGAACTCCTCAATAAAATCCAGAAGGCCCTTGGTGAATACTTGGAGCGTGAGAGGGTTTCATTCCCCCGGTTTTATTTTGTCGGTGATGAGGATCTTCTCGAGATTATCGGAAACAGCAACGATACCTATCGTATCCAGAAACATTTCAAGAAGATGTTTGCAGGGCTTTCTGGCTTGATAATGGACGACGATTCCCTCATCTCAGGCTTCACATCAAAGGAGGGCGAGGAAGTGAGATTGAAGAAAGAGATTTCCCTGATTAAGACACCTAAGATCAACGACTGGCTAGCTGCCCTCGAAACCAGCATGAAACTTACCCTAGCTGAGCTTCTAGCAGAGGCTGTGCGGGATTTCGGGGATATTTTCTCCATGAAAGATCTAAACAAAGAGAGATTCTCTAAATATATTACGCAATACCCAGCACAAATCCTAGTCCTTGCAACCCAAGCTGTTTGGACAATAGTGGTAGAGAAGGCTTTGGCCGAAGGAGGCGCAGACCTTCAAGGTTTATACGGACAGGAGGTTAAGGTGCTCGCCTTTCTTGCGGCAACAGTTTTGGGGGATCTCGGGCCTATCGAGAGGAAAAAATGCGAACATTTGATTACTGAGTTTGTTCATCAACGCGACGTCATATTTAGACTTGTTAACTCCGGAGCGGATTCAACGGAAGATTACACATGGCTACTCCAAATGAGATATTATTATCAAGACGAAGGAGAATACCTGAGCAGACTGAAGATCAGAATGGCAAATGCAGAGCTGGAGTACGGATTCGAGTATCTTGGTGTGGCTGAGCGTCTTGTGCGCACCCCACTAACTGATAGATGCTTCTTGACATTGACCCAAGCCTTGTGCCAGAGGCTTGGAGGATCTCCATATGGCCCAGCAGGAACCGGCAAAACTGAGTCGGTTAAGGCACTTGGTGTTCAACTTGGCCGCTTCACCTTGGTATTTTGTTGTGATGATACCTTCGACTTCCAGGCGATGGGGAGAATCTTCTTGGGGATCTGTCAGGTCGGAGCGTGGGGTTGTTTTGACGAGTTTAACCGTTTGGAGGAGAGAATATTGTCCGCTGTGTCGCAACAAGTTCAAAACATCCAGCTTGGGTTAAAGAAAGCTATTGCGGACTCCAATGCGCAAATAGAGTTGGTCGGCAGACAGCTCAGGGTGCATCAAAATACAGGTACGAATAACTATACATCTTTTTTTTATATGGGACTCTAGTGTTAACACAGACGCTTAGGCATCTTTATCACCATGAATCCCGGCTATGCCGGCCGTTCGAATTTGCCAGACAACCTTAAGAAACTCTTCCGAAGTGTTGCCATGTCGAAGCCTGATAAAGAGCTTATTGCCGAAGTTATGCTTTACTCGCAAGGATTTAACCAGGCGAAGCAGCTTTCCAGGCAAACAGTACCATTTTTCGACCGTTGTGCTTCACGGCTTTCAAAACAGGCGCATTATGATTTTGGGTTGCGTGCACTGAAGAGTGTACTTGTTAGCTCTGGAGGATTAAAGAGAGCGAGGTTGGTAAGCGATGGCGTTGATTTAGATGGGGAAAAGATATCGGGCTCCGATTGGGAGGCACAGATTATCGTGCAGAGTCTGAGAGAAACTATAGCACCGAAATTGATTCGGAGCGATGTAGAGATTATGAGGGAGTAAGTTCACATCCTGCGCTAATCCGTCTTTCGCCCCTAACATTATGCTTTAGAATTGAAGAGGAGTCGTTCCCGGGAATCCAATACGTACCCGGAAATCTCAGCAAATTGGAGGAGGCGATACGGAAAATTGCCACCGAGCAAAACCTTGTTTTGACGGACACCTGGATGACCAAGATTCTGCAGCTATACCAAATCCAAACTATTCACCACGGTGTCATGATGGTTGGAAACTCCGGTTCAGGGAAATCTGGTGCTTGGAAAGTGTTACTTCAGGCCTTGCAACAAGTTGAGAGCCAAGAGGGCGTTTACCATATAATTGACTCAAAGGTTATGTCGAAGGAGGCTTTATACGGGAGTCTCGATTCGACAACGAGAGAATGGACCGATGGGCTCTTTACTAGTATTTTGAGAAAAATCGTCGATAATCTACGTGGTGAAGATTCGAAGAGGCACTGGATCGTTTTTGATGGTGATGTTGATCCGGAGTGGGTCGAGAACTTGAACAGGTATTTACTCCTGCCACTATCCGTGGTCAAATATTAACTAACAATATCACGCAGTGTTTTGGATGATAACAAGTTGCTCACCTTGCCAAACGGAGAACGTCTTAACCTTCCCTCAAACGTTCGCATCATGTTCGAAGTTGAGACATTAAAATATGCCACCTTGGCCACTGTCAGCCGATGTGGTATGGTTTGGTTCAGTGAAGATACGGTCACCTCAAAAATGATGGTTGCCCATTACCTCAAGTCTCTTCGGACAGTTATATTTGAGGATCTCGACGAGGATAACACAATCAGCTCTGGGCAGGTCTCAGTTAAGGCCCTTTCAACTCAATCTCATATGGCAGAGCTTCTCGGTCAACTTCTTGAGAGTGACAATTTCATTGTGGAAACCCTTACTGAAGCCAGCAAGTACACCCATATTATGGAATTTACCGAAGTTCGGGTTCTAAATACGCTCTTCTCATTGCTTAATAAGATATGCCGGACTATGATCGAATACAATATTCAACACTCCGACTTCCCGCTTGAGGACGAGCAAGTCGAAGCGTACGTTTCGAAGAAGTTACTTTTGGCGTTGGTCTGGAGCTTTACGGGGGACTGTCCTCTGACAGACCGACAAAGCTTTGGGCACTACGTGTGTGGCTTAGCAACAATCGAGCTTCCCCCCCTGACCGGCGGAGGCGCTATCATTGACTTCGACGTTTCTCTACCCAAAGCAGAATGGACACCATGGCAAGACCAAGTACCTTCGATTGAAATCAATACTCACTCTGTCACTCAGACTGACCTCGTCATCCCCACCCTGGATACCGTTCGACACGAAGACGTCTTGTACTCATGGCTAGCAGAACACAAACCATTACTTTTGTGTGGGCCTCCAGGTTCCGGCAAAACGATGACATTGTTCAGTGCTCTAAGGAAGCTTCCAAACATGGAAGTTGTTGGGTTAAACTTTTCCAGTGCTACTACACCGGACCTTCTTATCAAGACTTTTGAGCAATATTGCGAGTATAAGAAGACATTAAACGGGGTAATGCTCTCCCCAACCCAAATCGGGCGCTGGCTAGTACTATTCTGTGATGAAATAAACTTGCCAGCACCGGACAAGTACGGGACACAGCGCGCCATATCATTCCTCAGACAATTGGTAGAGCAAAACGGTTTCTGGAGGACGTCCGATAAAACTTGGGTCACCTTGGACCGCATTCAGTTTGTGGGAGCGTGTAATCCCCCCACCGATGCTGGCCGTACACCCATGGGAGCTCGTTTCCTTCGGCACGCACCGCTCATCATGGTCGATTATCCTGGTGAACTGTCATTGACACAAATTTATGGAACTTTTAACACTGCTGTCTTGAAGATTATCCCGACCCTCCGAGGATACTCAGAATCCCTTACGAAAGCAATGGTTCAATTCTACTTAGAATCGCAACAGAGATTTACCCCAAAGATTCAACCGCACTATGTCTACTCTCCTAGGGAGCTTACGAGATGGGTTAGGGGTTTGTATGAGGCCTTGAGACCGTTAGAAACGCTCTCCGTTGAAGGGTTGGTTAGGATATGGGCTCATGAAGCACTGCGGTTGTTCGAAGACCGTCTCGTCGGAGAAGATGAGAGACAATGGACTGCAGATGCGACCAAGAGAATTGCCCTTCAACATTTCCCTGGCATTGACGAACAGAAGGCGCTACGTGGACCAATACTATTTTCAAATTGGTTGTCTAAGAACTACGTTCCTGTGGAGAGAGAACAATTGAGAGATTTCGCAAAGGCGCGTCTAAAGACCTTCTGCGAAGAAGAAGTGGATGTGCCGTTGATCCTATTTAATGACGTTCTGGAGCATGTATTGCGCATTGATAGGGTCTTTAGACAGCCGCAGGGGCATTTGATTCTTATCGGTGTCAGTGGAAGTGGAAAGGTATGTTGTCCTACTTGTTGTTCTTTTTACCTCGCTAATCGGAGTTCCAAGACTACTTTATCCCGGTTTGTGGCCTGGATGAATGGACTCAAAGTTTTCCAGATTAAAGTTCATGGCAAATATTCCGCAGAAGACTTCGACGAGGACCTCCGGGATGTTCTTCGGCGATGTGGCTGCAAAGGGGAGAAAATTTGCTTTATCATGGACGAGTCTAACGTGCTCGATTCTGGGTTCTTAGAGCGCATGAATACCTTGCTAGCAAACGCAGAAGTCCCCGGCCTCTTTGAGGGAGACGAATTTGCAGCTTTGATGACGGCCTGTAAGGAAGGCGCTCAGCGTCAAGGCTTGCTTCTAGATTCCCAGGAGGAGTTGTACAAATGGTTTACTCAACAGATCGTCAAGAATCTACATGTCGTATTTACTATGAATCCCCCAGAGGACGGTCTATCATCTAAGGCAGCAACATCCCCAGCATTGTTCAATCGTTGCGTTCTGAACTGGTTTGGAGATTGGTCGGACCAGGCTTTCTTCCAAGTTGGGATGGAATTAACTCAATCACTTGATCTCGATAGAGCAACTTACAGGGCCCCTGACAGTATTCCGGTAGCCTACAGAGAACTCACGTTGCCGCCTTCCCATCGCGAGGCGGTTGTCAATGCAATGGTCTATATCCATTACTCGCTTCACCGCTTCAATACTAAACTCCAAAAGCAACAAAACAAGACAACATATCTAACACCTCGACATTTCCTTGACTTTGTTGCCCAATATGTCAAACTTTATAACGAGAAACGCGAGGATCTTGAGGAGCAACAGCGACACTTGAATGTTGGATTAGAGAAATTGAAGGACACGGTCGACAAGGTGCGGGAGCTTCGAACAAGCTTAGCCGAAAAACAAGGACAGCTCGAGAGAAAGAGCGCCGAGGCGAACGAAAAACTACGAAGAATGGTCGCCGACCAGCAGGAGACCGAACAAAAGCGGGCAGCCTCTCTACAAGTCCAAGCAGAGTTGGAAGTCCAGGAGAAGGTGGTTGCTCAACGAAGGGAAGTTGTGCTGAGTGATCTTGCAAAGGCCGAACCCGCTGTCATTGAAGCCCAAAGAAGCGTCGGAAATATTAAGAAAACTCACTTAAACGAAGTCAGGGTCATGGGAAAGCCTCCGCTAGCTGTTCGACTCGCTATGGAGTCCGTTTGCACGTTGTTGGGGCATAAAGTGGACGCATGGTCGACTGTACAATCTATCGTGGGACGTTCTGATTTCGTCTCGAGCATCATCAACTTTGACAACGAGAGACAGATGACCAAGAGTCTTCGACTTAAAATGCAAAAGGATTACCTCTCTTCAGCGAGTTATAACCCAGAAGCGATGAACAGGGCAAGCAAAGCATGTGCACCTTTGGCTCAATGGGTCGAAGCACAAGTCAATTACGCCGAGATTCTCGATCGCGTAGGGCCTTTGAGGGACGAGGTTGATCAATTAGAAGAGCAAGCAAAGCAGACGAAGGCGCAAGCACAGGCGATGCAAGATACAATCCAAGAGCTCGAACAGAGTATCGCTAGGTACAAAGACGAATATGCAGCGCTTATTAGCGAAACCCAGGCTCTCAAAACCGAAATGTCTCGTGTTCAGTCAAAAGTTGACCGCAGTGTTAAGCTTTTGGATAGTTTGTCTTCTGAGAAGACCCGCTGGGAGTATGGCAGCAAATCCTTTGAAACACAAATAGGGACGTTGATTGGAGACGTTATTGTGTCGGCAGCGTTCCTAGCATATGGTGGGCTCTATGATCAACAGTATCGTAAATCGATGGCAGACGACTGGCTTAACCATCTTTCGTTATCCGGTATTCAATATAAGGAACATAACCCAGTTACGGAATATCTATCGACGGCCGATGAAAGGCTTGTGTGGCAAGAGAATGGATTGCCAGTGGATGATCTTTGCACGGAGAATGCGATTGTCCTCAAGAGATTTAACCGTTATCCTCTCATTATCGACCCTTCTGGCCGAGTCACAGACTTCCTAGCCAACGAGAGCAAAGAGCGGCGTCTTACCATTACAAGTTTCCTAGATGATTCATTTACCAAGCAATTGGAGAGCTCACTCCGTTTTGGGAATCCTATTCTTATCCAGGACGCGGAGCATTTAGACCCTATCCTCAATCACGTCTTGAACAAAGAGTACCAGAAAACCGGAGGCCGTGTGTTAATTCAACTTGGAAAACAGGAAATCGATTTCTCGCCTACCTTCAAGTTGTATTTGTCCACTCGTGACCCATCGGCATCCTTCGCCCCCGATATCTGCAGTCGCACTACTTTTGTCAATTTCACTGTTACCCAGAGTAGTTTGCAGACCCAGTCTCTAAACCAGGTACTAAAGTTCGAGAGACCGGATGTTGATCAACGCAGGACGAACTTGATGAAGCTCCAAGGCGAGTTCAAGCTACATCTTCGACAACTTGAGAAGCGTCTTTTGCAAGCATTAAACGAATCCCGGGGAAATATTCTGGATGATGATCGGGTCATTGATACCCTTGAGACCCTGAAGACCGAGGCGGCCGAGGTGTCACGCAAGATGGCAGAAACAGATGGCGTAATGACCGAGGTGGAAACGATCACCCTACAGTACCAAGTCATTGCCCGCGCATGTAGTGCCGTCTTTGCAGTCCTTGAACAACTTCATCATCTCAACCACTTCTACCAGTTCTCGCTCCAGTACGTTGCCTGGCCCCCGCTAATTTGACATCAATCGACTAACCAAACATTCAGGTACTTCCTTGGTATCTTCCATTCTGTCCTACACGACAACAAGCGCTTGCAAGCTGAGAAGGATTACAATGCCCGTATTCAAATCATTCTCCATGATCTTTTTGTTACAACGTGAGTTCAATAGATGCCTTTTCTTCTATCATCTTGCTGATCTTATAGTTATCAACGTACTGCCTTGGGATTGCTCCAGAAAGACCGCGTGACATTGGCAATGCTTTTAGCCCAGGCATCTCCATACAAGATGGACAAGTCTTTGATCGACCGTATCTTAGATGATGGTCTTCCGGGCATAGACGCTTCGACCGAGGTTGGCAAAAGGGACGAAGTCATTCTACGAGCTTCGACACTTCCAATTTTCAAGAACTACATTGCAAATATCACCGCTGAGGAATGGGAGAAGTTCTTTCAAGAGGAGACTGCTGAAAGCTTTGTTCCTGTCGTTTGGGACAGCAAGTTGCCCAATCTTGATCAAGAACTAAATAAACTTCTGCTTGTCAAACTTGGCAGAGTGGACCGCTTTGTCCCATCTGCAGAGAAGTTTGTGGGCGCTGTCTTTGGAAAGGACGTTTTGGACGCTACTGGAGATCTTCGCCAGGTTGTGGGTCAGGTATCTGCAACCACTCCCATCGCTCTTGCCTCTTCACCTGGTTTCGATGCAAGCTACAAAGTCGATAGTTTGGTGGAGAAGCTTAGAGCTAGCTGTACTAATATCGCCATGGGCTCTAATGAGGGTTTGGCGACTGCAGACAAGGCGGTCAGCAACGCGGCTTCGGTTGGGACCTGGGTCTTGGTTAAAAACGTGCATCTTACTCCTCCATGGCTACAATCGTTAGAGAAGAGGCTTGATGCACTGCGGCCCCATCCTAACTTCAGGCTATTCCTCTCTATGGAGTCTTCACCTAAAATCCCCATCAATCTACTACGTGCTTCACGCGTACTCATGTACGAACAACCTGCCGGGGTCCGTGCCAACATGAAGGATTCACTTTCAACACTATCGACGCGCCCAGCCAAACAACAGCCTACCGAGAAGGCGAGGGTGTACCTTCTTCTCTCCTTCCTACATGCGGTCGTTCAGGAGAGACTACGCTACGTTCCTAACCTAGGGTGGAAAGGATGGTGGGAGTTCAACGACAGCGATGTAAGTCATACTCACCCTTGTTCATTGCACTAGAGAGTATGCTAAGCCCCGGGATAGTATGAGTGTTCGGCTTATGTTATCGACACTTGGATTGACCACGTTTCTGGCGGCCGTACGAATGTCGCTCCAACTAAACTTCCTTGGGACATGATCCGTACTCTTGTTACAGAGACATATGGCGGTAAAATCGATGACGAGGGTGATTTCCAGCGTTTGACAGATCTCGTCAAATCCGTGTTCACCCCTAACGCTTTCAACTCTGACTTCAAATTGGTTGACACCGACCAGCCTCTCTACGTCCCTGAAGGTATCGGAATGCCGGACTTCATGCAATGGGTCAACGCGCTCCCAGAGAGAGAGCCACCAACATACTTGGGCTTACCAGCAAATGCAGAGAAGCTGCTGCTTGTGGGACACGGAAAGGGAATGATCGAGAATTTAGGCACTATTACAGATATCCTGGAGGAAGGGGAGCGGGTTGTGGCAGAGGTAGCGAATACTGCTTAATTATTTCTTTTCCTATTCGTCACCCCTTCAACTTCAAGTGTTTTAGCATTAAGAGCTTTTGTTTGGGAATTTTGTTCTTGTATTGTTAGGCGCACATCCTATTTCTTATTCCCCCACTCAAATGTACAATACTCTAGTCATCCATGCTTTATTCTGCTGTTAATTAATGCGTTTGTCAAGTGCTCTCAACCCCCATCTTAAACTAACATCCCAGAGCAGTGTCACGCTCCGACACCTCATACCTCACATTTCTGCCAATAGACATCATCCGATGAACCATTTTACCGACCCTCATTCCGGCTATGAACTGAAGCCTCCCCCTACTAGTATTCAACCTGAATCCACCCTATGCCCACCGTAAAAGCAGGGTAATCGCTTAGAAAGATGAAAAAAGTGAGAAACACCACAAAGCATCACTTCTCGTACTGTACACACATTACTGGACGTTAAAATTCCCCGCATCTATCTCTTCGCTCTCAAAGCCCTCATCCCATCTTTAGAATCGACAATCCTCCCGCTAACGTCCTTCAGCGCATCATTGAACTCCCTAAGCGTCCTATTCAACCTCCTAGCGTCCTGCCGACCCCCAACTCCACCGGTGAGCGCTGTGAGACCTTCCCCACCGATACTGCCCATAGTAGCCTGCTCCTCGACGCTGCGTAGCGAGAGCTCCACCTCCTGCACGCTCTCTAGGAATAGGTTCAACTTCTGGTCCATCTTTGCAATTTGCGTGTTGAAGTAGTTTATCATCGGTTTGTTGCTCGTAATGTCGTTCTCACGCATGGGTTGGTTATGCTGTTGTGCGATGTACTGGCTGCGCTGGGCGGGTGGCACACGGAAGAGGTCGACGTTGCGGATGGAGAGGGTTGCGGCTGCGTCGTCTTCGTTGTGGTGTTGACGCGCGGAGCTCAGCGCCGCTTCGTCAGCGGCGAGGAAGGACTTGGTGGTTGCGAGCTTATGGGTTAGGACTGCGGTGTCGGAGGGGATAGAGTCGATGGTTGCACGGTGACCGGGGAAGTGGGCGGTCAGCTCTGTGGCGATGCGCATTTGCTCTTGGATCTCTTGTCTACAGTGGAAGCTAGTGAGTGAGGGGGTCAATAATCCGACGATGCAGAATGAAGTCTTACTCAATGCCCTCCAGGACCCTCTGAACATCTGCATGGCAGTCCCCAAATCTGGCAGTCGGTACAAGCTTTGAAGCGTCAATAGTGGCTGCTGGAACTGTATTCTGCTGCTGCTGCGATTGCTGCTGCGGCTGTGTGGTGCCAAGAGTGGTCCCACCGAATAATCCAGCAGGTCTTGGAGTTGCCGGTGCTGTATTACCAAATGTTCCGACGCTAGGAGTAGCTGCTGCAGAAGCAGGGCCAGTACTATAAACGTGAGCCGAGAGGTATCCAGAATGTGGGATGTGACATACAATAACGGCTTAGGAGGTTGCTGTAAAGCTCCTCCGCCAAACAATCCCCCTCCAGTAGCGGGCGTAGAAGCTGATGCCGCCGCCCCAGCTCCAAAGAGCCCTCCGACAGGTTGAGCCGGGGCAGTCGGTTGAGCAGCGCTACCAAATAGTCCTCCCGTAGGCGCAGATCCAGTAGTAGGGGCAGTTGTTGTAGGGGTTCCAAACAGACCCCCGCTCGCGGGGGCAGAAGTAGCGGCAGGAGGTAGAGCACCACCAAACAAGGACCCTCCTCCTCCTCCTCCTCCTCCCCCTCCTACACCCGTAGTCGAAGTTGCAGCTCCACCAAAAAGACCACCACTGGTGCTCGTTGCTGGGGTTTGCGTTTGCGTTTGCGCTTGGCCACCACCAAACAATCCACCAGAAGCGGGGGCAGTTGGCTGTGACGCGCCGCCAAAGAGACCCCCACCGCCGCCGCTAGTCGTGGGTGTTGCGCCAAATAGTGAAGGAGTCTGTTGCTGCTGCTGCTGCTGCTGTTGTTGTTGTCCACCGCTGAACAACGCGAGCCACCTATTGTTAGCATTCCGCCAAAGTTTTGTAAAAGGCGCGGGAGGTCATTACAAAAGTGATGGGGCCCCCGAAGTAGGTGTATTTATTCGCCCGAAGAGTGACATTGTAGGAGGGGGTCAGGTTCTTATCCGGTGGCTTGAAGTGGTGTGAATTGAACACCGCCGAGTCAACTAGTAGAGAGGATAGATTCAATGAATGAAAGGGTGTCTAGATGTTATTGTTGCTACCTTAGTAAGACACAGCTCTTGAGGCTCAGGCTCAGCGGTTCGAGAAATGCGGCGGGGGAGGTAATATTCAGAACACTAGCTAATCCAGAAAGTTACCCTACTCTACATTGTCGCGACTGCCGCTCAACTACTGGGTGGTTGCTTGTCATATCTAACGCCTACACTACCGACAACCCTGACTATTTGCGCCAACTACTTGACACAACTTACCTCCACAAAGCCAATTAATGATGGACCAAGACGAAGACGCATACCTCTACGGAGACGATCCAGTAGCGACGGAGGAAACCTCTACTAGCAGCGCGACTCTCCAGCAAACCTCAAATTCTCCTCCTACAGCAGTACCCGAAATCCTCCCCGAACACTCTGGAGGAGATACACCAATGGCAGATAGCGCTCCCGAGTGCGCTACCAGGGAAGACGACCTAGAAGAAGGCGAAGAGGAAGAGGAAGAAATAGAGGAAGAAGTAGAAGTCGATGACAGCGAAGATGTACCTACAAACACCCAATTCCATCCTAGAATTCCCCAAAAAGCTAACTTGCAACCTAGGAAATTGAATTCGTAATTGAGCGAAAAGACGGTACTCGACCGGAGCCACCCCCTCAACCATCTCGTTACAACCAAGTCCGCATGGCCCCCACTCGTCCAGTTCCAGAATCCTCAGGCTCCGCAAAAGCTACCACACCCCAACCATCAACTAGCACAACACCACACCCCCCAGCCGGTCCCGCATCCTCCCAACACCCCCACCCTCCAACAAGCTCTTCTTCAAAACTAGACCTGAATGGGAACCCAGCCTACCACGGCACACCAATAAAATCCATTTCTTTAGATTCGGACACGCACCTCCCCTCCGACAAACCATGGCGCAAACCCGGGGCTGACGTGACGGATTACTTCAACTACGGCTTTGACGAGTTCACCTGGACAGCGTACTGTCAGAAGCAAGAGTCTATGCGTGAGGAATTTGATCCGAGGAAGATGATGGAGCAGATGATGTTACTTTCGGGTATGACTGGGGGATTGGGAATGCCAGGAATTGTTGTTGACCCGTCTGCCGTCAGTGTTGGTGTTGGGGGGATGGACATGAATGCTGCGGCAGCTATGATGGGGTTCAACCCTGCTGGAGGTGGAGGCGGCAGTGCTGGTGGCGGGGCACCGACAACTGCAGTCGGTACGAGCGCTGGCGGAACGGATCTGAGTATGGTTAGTGGGATGGTTGACCCATCCATATATGGGGCTGGCCCGATGGGTGGGGGATATGATGAAAGGAACGGTGCCGCTGCTGGGGCGTATGGGATGGCGGCTGATCCGAGGAGAGCTGGGATGTAGGTCCCTTAACCTCCTTTAGTTGGTGTTGATGGGCTAGGCTAATCTCTCTCACCAGGCCACCCCAAGGGCCGCAACAGGCGATGGGCGCATATGGCGGTTACGACCAGAATATGATGCAACAGCAGCAACAGCAGCAACAGCAGCAACAAAGTGTCAGGGGCGCCTATGGACGTGGGGGCAGAGGTAGAAGGGGGTGGTAATCGATCACAAACCCTATACCTCACCTATCCCATTCCAACTTATCCAATGTAAATACCTCCAGCTGTTCCCAAGTATAATCTTATGTATTACTACCCTTTTTTCCCCCTTTTGAATGCCCAAATTGGAAGTCAGATTATCATTCAGTTCTCAATCAACCCATTCAAATCCCAAAGGTTTTAGCCCCAACAGATGTTGGTGCCCGATCGTCTTTGAGAATATAGGTCCATGGAAGGAGGGTATAACGAAGGCGGGAGTTTGAAAATCAATGTGGAGAGTAATTGCCCTGCTGAAACTGCTGCTGCAGCGATATACAATAAAAGGTCGCGGAGGAATAGCAGCAAGTTAGTAGAATCCGAGAATAATTTTGCTGAGTGAGGAACGACAGCACTGAAAGATAGACGAGCCATCAACGAACACGGAGGTGAGGTCATCCCACCTCGCCATCCACACTGCGATTCACAAAATCCTAGATGGTTGGCGGTGCGGTAAGAGGAAGGGTAAGGGCAGGAGACGCGATAACAATTAGCGGGGCATCTGAGTGTATCATAGAAAGAAATCCGCACATTGACACCTGCTACTTGAGTCAGATCGAGTGATATGTTGTGAATACGGGGTTTGACGGATAGTGAGTATCCCCCTACCGCTGTGGTCTCCTCCTCTATCCCCCAGTTTGGAAAGATGCAGCTTCGGACAGATGCACGGGGGGGCGCTACCATTGGGGGAGGACCCTATTTGAGGGGTCGCTATTCCTAAATTTTGCGGTATCATAATACACATGGGAATGAATAGGAAGACTCGTGGTCACGAGCGGAGGTTTGTACTGAGTAAGTTATTTTTAGTTAGGTTTCTATAGTGCAGAGGTCCTAGAAATTTATATAAACTCGATTTCCTGCGCTTCTTTACAGCACTGAGAGTGCTGCTTTTTGCAATAAAAATTGGGGCAATGGTGGACACCTTGGAGAACACGGCGGCCACACTTATTGGTCGCTTTCTCCATTCCTTCCTTTTGATGGAGTAACCCCATTGTGGGATGCCATGTTAGTGCATACCGGGATTAGTTAATAAAGCGAGTGAGACTGTCACCATGTCGAGGGTGACTGGGGTTTCTGGTGTTTATGCGATGGAGAGCCCACTGTGCGAGTGGCTATAACAAACTGTATTTAGTCTGAGCTGCGTTCTCTTCTCCCGAAATGGTAACCATCATCACTCTACACATCGAATAGCGAACACACTTCTGGTTTCCTGCCGCCTTCATTCCGGGTCTCTTCTCAAAACGCTCGCCTCACGGCAGCCTCCTAGCGGTGCTTGTACGGCGGGAGTTGTCTCTGCCCACGACCAGACCATCACCTTCACCCTTTTCTATTCTCGCCAGAGACAGCCTATTTGACCAACCCCCTGCGATCACGAATCCCTCAAGAGAGTGGTTTTCTATTTCCTCAAGGCCGTCGATTGCCTTCATTTCCTTCAAGTGACTGAGGCTTGCCAATCCTTTGTTTTGTCTTTCCCGGCCCTTTTCCGCGCTTTGAGTACTTAAACTATAGACGGAAAGTGAGGACAACGCCAACACCATTATGGCAGAAAGTGAGAAACGAACACCGCTCTCGTGGGCCGCTGGGGAGGGGCATGATGAAGTAGTGAAGCTACTGTTAACATGCCAAAAAGTCAACCCTAATTTGACCGATGAGGTTGGCCGAACACCGCTCCTGTGGGCTGCTGAAAGATGCCATTTTGGAGTAGTTCAACTACTTCTAGGATGCGAAGATGTCAACCCCAATGTCTTGGACAATATCGGCTGAACGCCGCTCTCGCGCGCTGCTGAGGAGGGGCATGATGACGTAGTGCAACTACTGCTAGCACAGGAAGGTGTCAACCCCGATATCCCAGACTATTATGGCAAAACACCGCTTTGGTGGGCTTCCTTCGCCCCGAACAAGAGCACGGTGAATCTACTGCAAGCCCGCCAAGCTGCGAACCCTGATGCCGTTTGACCCCAACAGGGTAAATTCTTTACTATTGCCCCTAAAAGTGCAAATCTACTCCTTTTTAGGCATTTCCATAAATATGCACATATATACCGCCGGCCAATTATCTCTCCGTTAACTAGCTTCGAATCTCTCTCCCGAGCGTCCAACAACCATTCAACATCACTGTCTTTTGTTTCTGTTCCTCCCCCTTCGCTTGGTTCCCGATTCCACTTTAAATTCTCCCTTGCGAATCATTATCCCGGATCAAAACTTGTAATCTAGCATACGCATCCCTGTATGAGCATATATGGGTATTAACTGTTTGTTGAGTGGCTATCCCTAACTCCATCCTGCTAGTGTCGGGAAGTCGGAGGGGGGGGGGGGGCATATACTACTACGATTCATGTAGTTATTATCTGAATTTTCAGTCTTTGCTTTTGGCTATGTTCTAGTCCCTCCCTACTCTATTTCAACTCTGCGTTTGGAACGTGATTGGTCATTATCATACTCTCCAGTCTTTTATTCTATTATGTACTCTACATCGCCAACTAAAAGTACTATCATATCTCAGAATATAATCCAATTTGATCTGTTGAAATTTTTGTGAATCGATTACTGAGGGATCAAGTGGCAAAAATTCACACTGATAACCCTCAATTTGGGTTTAGCTCTCAGCAAGAAGGGGGGGCAACAATCCCAAAACTTTCTCAGTCACAATGCCGAAATTCCCATCCTCGCACTTGGCCGCGGGGCGCTCACCGTCCGCGCCACGATTTGCGAAATTTTAGATGGTTGGTGGTGCGGTAAGAAGAAGAAGAAGAAGGGTGAGGGCAGCAGACACGATAACATTAGCGAGGCATCTGAGCGTAGAAAGAAATCAGCACATTGACTGCTATTTAAGCCAAAACGAGTGATATATGGTGAATATGGGTTTCGACGGATAGTGAGTATCCCCCTACCACTGTGGTCCCCTGCTCTACCCCCCAGTTTGGAAAGGTGCAGCTTCGGACAGATGCACAGGGGGGCGCTATCATTGGGGGAGGGCCCTATTTGAGGGGCCGCTATTCCTAAATTTTGGGGTATCATAATACACATGGGAGTTTGTACTGAGTAAGGTATTTTTAGTTAGGTTTCTACAGTTAGTAATGTGACCGTTCTGCAGAGGTCCTAGAAAGTTATATAAACTCGATTTCCTGCGCTTGTTTACAGCACTGAGAGTGCTGCTTTTGCAATTAAAATTGGGGCAATGGTGGACACCTTGGAGAACACGGCGGCCACACTTATTGGTCGATTTCTCCATTCCTTCCTTTTGATGAGTAACCCCATTGTTGGATGCCGTGCCAGGGCATACCGGTATTAGTTAGCAAGGCGAGTGGGACGGTTGTCCCTGATGTTTATGCGATAGAGAGCCTACTGTGCGAGTGGCTATCACAAACTGTATTTAGTCTCATCTGCGTTCTCTTCTCCCTGTATGGTAACCATCACCACTCTACACATCGAATAGCCAACACCCTTCAGGTCTCCTACCTACGACCTTCGTTCCGGGTCTCTTCTCACGTCGCTCACCTCACGGCAGCTGTCCCTGCCCACGACCAGATCTCCATCAACTTTACCCTTTTCTACTTTTGCCGTTTGTAGGCTATTTGACCAACCCTCCACGATCACGAATCCCTCAAGGAGGTGGTTTTCTATTTCCTCAAAGCCGTCAATTGCCTACATTTCCTTCAAGTGACTGAGGCTTGCCAATCCTTTGTTTTCTCTTTCCCGGCCCTTTTCCGCGCTTTGAGTACTGAATCTACAGTTGGAAAGTGAGGACAACGCCAACACCATTATGCCAAAGAATTGGAGTCGAACACCACTCTCGTGGGCCGCTGGGGAGGGGCGTGATGAAGTAGTGAAGCTACTGTTAGGATGCCGAAATGTCAACCCCAATATGGACGATGAGGTTGGCAGAACACCGCTCTCGTGGGCTGCCGAGGGAGGCCATTTTGGAGTAGTTCAAGTACTGCTAAGACGCGAAGATGTCAACCCCAATATCCCGGATCATTATGGCAGAACGCCGCTCTCGTGTGCTGCTGGGGAGGGGCATGACGAAGTAGTGAGGGTGCTGTTAAGATGCCGAACTGTCAACCCTAATATCATCGATGACGATGGCCGAACGCCGCTCTCGTGGGCTGCCGAGAGAGGCCATTTTCGAGTAGTGCGACTACTACTAGGGCGCGAAGATGTTGACCCTAATATAGTCGATATCTTTGGCCAAACATCTCTCGCATGGGCTGCCGAGCGTGGGGATGATCGAGTCGTAAAGCTACTGTTGGAACGGGAAGACATCACCCCCGATATCCTGAACACTTATGGCCAAGCGCCTCTCTCGAGGGCTGCCGGGAGAGACCATTTTGGAGTAGTTCAACTGCTGCTAGGACGCGAAGATGTCAACCCCAATATCCCTGACAAGTATGGCCAAACACCCCTCTCGTGGGCTGCCGGGAGAGGCTATTTTGGAGTAGTTCAACTGCTTCTAGGACGCGAAGATATCAACCCCAATATCCCTGACAAGTATGGCCGAACACCTCTCTCGTGGGCTGCCGGGAGAGACCATTTTGGAGTAGTTCAACTGCTTCTGGGACGCCAAGATGTCAACCCCAATATCTTTGACAAGTATGACCAAACACCCCTCTCGTGGGCTGCCGGGAGAGGCTATTTTGGAGTAGTTCAACTGCTTCTGGGACGCGAAGATGTCAACCCCAATACCCCTGACAAGTATGACCAAACACCCCTCTCGTGGGCTGCCGGGAGAGGCTATTTTGGAGTAGTTCAACTGCTTCTGGGACGCGAAGATGTCAACCCTAATATCCCTGACAAGTATGGCCGAACACCGCTCTCGTGGGCTGCCGGGAGAGGCCATTTTGGAGTAGTTCAACTGCTTCTGGGACGCGAAGATGTCAACCCCAATATCCCTGACAAGTTTGGCCGAACACCGCTCTCGTCAGCTGCCCAGAACGGCTATGATGAAGTAGTGCAACAACTGCTAGCACAGGAAGGTGTCGACCCCGATATCCCAGACGATAATGGGAAAACACCGCTTTGGTGGGCTTGCTTCGCCCGGAACAAGAGAACGGTGAATCTACTGCAAGCCCGCCAAGCTGCGAACCCTGATGCCGTTTGACCCCAACAGGGTAAATTCTTTACTATTGCTCTTAAAAATGCAAATCTACTCCTTTTAGGCATTTCCATAAATATGCACATATATACCGCCAGCCGCTTATCTCTCCTCTAAACAGGCTTCGAATCTCTCTCCCGAGCGTCCAACAAACATTCAACATCACTGTCTTTTGTTTCTGTTCCTCCCCCTTCGCTTGCTTCCCGATTCCACTTGAAATTCTCCCTTGCGAATCATTATCCCTGATCAAAGCTTGTAATCTAGCATACACACATCCCTGTATGTGCATTTATGGGCATTGACTGTTAGTTGAGTGGGTATCCCTAACTCCATCCTGCTAGTGTCGGGAAGTCGGAGGGGGGGGGGGCATGTACCACTACGATTCATGTAGTTATATCTGAATTTTTAGTCTTTGCTTTTGGCTATGTTCTAGTCCCTCCCTACTCTATTTCAACTCTGCGTTTAGAACATGATTGGTCATTACTCCCCAGACTTTTATTCTATTATGTACTCTACATCGCCAACTAAAAAGTACTATCATATCTTAGAATATAATCCAATTTGATTTGTTGGAATTTTTGTGAATCGATTACTGAGGGATCAAGTGGAAAATTCACACTGATAACCCTCAATTTGTGTTTAGCTCTCAGCAGGAAGGGGGGGTACCAATTCCAAAATTTTCTCAGTCACAATGCCGAAATTCCCGTCCTCGCACTTGGCCGCGAGGCGCTCACCATCCACACCACGATTCACAAAATCCTAGATGGTTAGCGGTGCGGTAAGAAGAAGAGTAAGGGCAGCAGACGCGATAACATTAGCGAGGCATCTGAGTGTAGAAAGGAATCCGCACATTGACACCTGCTTTGTAAGACAAAACGAGTGATATATGGTGAATATGGGTTTTGACAGAGTGTGAGTATCCCCCTACCACTGTGGCCCCCTCCTCTACCCCCCAGTTTGGAAAGGTGCAGCTTCGGACAGACGCACTGCGGCGGAGGTGTTGTTGGTTCATGAGTGAAGTGCGAACAGCAAGTACCTTCCCACAATCTTTTAGTCAGACCAGAAGGCATTAGCCCTCTGCTGGTCTGCACGTCCTCCGCCTATCCTTTTGTTCATCTATTCCCGGAGGTCTCAAATCTACGTCGGTCGCGGAGCCGGTATCGCCTCCGAGACTTGAGAGAAAAAATTGCCTGCTTGCGTCCTGCGAAGAGAGGACGTGTGGGCTGGGCTCAAATTTTCCCCCACTCTACTAGGTGTCAGTTGGCAGCATTAGCCCTAACCCCGCACCGGAAGGGGGATGTGCCATACCGTTAGGTTTTGTGACTCGGAATTGCATAATGGGGCGTGTCCTTCCGGGAGATAACTGGTATGATTGTATTTTTCAAATGGGGGAAATACCCTCTTTGCACACTTCTACCTAAGAATGATATGATAGGACTGCGACAGCCAACACTCAGCATAAGTGGAATCGGACTTTCCCAGAGAAATCGAGGTCTGCCAAATAAAGCCCAAACTCCGCTCAAACCTCCCCCCCCCCCAAGATGTGTGGTCATAAGGGTAACGTGTACCTGTGCAAAACCTCTGCTAGATTTACAAACCTACTGGAAGAGATTAAAAGGAGTGCACCTCCTTATCATCACGAGCCCACCGGTTATGGACGACTGACCCTGAGATGGGGGAGGGGGGGGAACCCCCACTCAGCACAGGGGTAGGCATACTTTGAATCATGGCTATCACTCGACGACTCCTAACCTCGGAGTTCATTCAGGGCCGGGGACGATTTTCGATGCAGGAAAGCAGATTGGAGGTGAGGCCTCATCTCCGTCCGGCTGGCCGGGCCCTGGCCAAAATTCGTGCGTCTATCTACCTACTGCTCTTCGTCCCGAGGATTATAAAAGCTGGCCATCTCCCCTGCTCCCTGGCTTTCTTCCTCTCCTCACCAAACCCCCCCGAGCATATCCAAAGCCCCTTGACAAAGCCATTCCTTTCCGAAAAATTTCTAATACCCTACAGCGGAAGAAAAATCAAAAAAGTCAAAAAACCCCCTCCCGCCCCATCCCATCCACCTTTCAAAAAACATACAAAACACCCTTTTATATCCACCTTTAATTAACCATGTCCATCCGCAACAACGCCACAAGAGCAGACATCTTCTTCGCCTTCGATAATATTCACAAAGAGGTTGCGGTGAACATCGCGCCGCCCTCACCTCCGGACCTCTTGAAGGATAGCATCGGAAATGACACACGAGAGCGACTGAGAATATGGCTGATAAGCCCCCTTGCAGCGGGCCTGTTGGACACCCTCGACCGCCTCAAGGCGGCATTCCACCCAAGCCTCATGCTGGAGCAACCCTACCCAGCATGTGTGCTCTCCCGCTATCCCGCCAGACGCGATCTCTTCCGCGGACCCAGCACCCTCATGGTGGATACCATGAACTCTGACGCAGAACGGGTGGCTCGTGCCGCTGACGATAATCGTTCCCAGATATCGCAACTTCGTGAGAAGTTCTCGGCATTGATGACGGAGTTCTCGGAGGAGGAGGATAGGGAGGAGAAGGCTAAGATAGTCGCGGAGCTGGTGGTTTTGGGGCATGAATGGTGTATTTTGGAGTCTAGGATTGCGGCGGTGGATCAGTGGTACCAGATGATGTGGGTACCTCCGTGTTTCTAGATTTTCCTTTTTTTTTTCATCTTCTCTTTTTCTTCTTTGGTTTCTTGATTATATTATTTAGCATGGATCTTGTTATCCGGGGTCAGAGATTTTTCTTTCTTGATTTTAACATTATTCCCTTTCTATTCGTGCGATCTCATAAGATGCCTTGACCGCAAGTCACTTGTGACGATTGTCTCGCCATCGGGATGGCTCTTCTTACACTTTTTTCTTTCCCCTTTTTCCTTCCTTTCAACCCATAATACCACCAACAAATCATTCGAAGCATACGAGTACAAATCTCTCCCACGTGCAGACATGATCGCAGCGAAGAAACTAGAAACCATCATTCCGAAACCCTTCTCCCCCCCCCTCCCCAACAAAAGTGTACCACCCACCCTCGACGGAAAGGGTGTGTAGCAACCGTAGCATAAACTTCACACATTAGAACACTACTCCTAGTGCTTTTGTAAAACCAAAAATTATGCTATGTTGATCATTACCTTCCCCCCATGACCTCCTTCCTTTTGGGGAACCGAATCCCAAATTCCCATTTTTCCCGCAGCGCGCATAAAACCAACAAATCGCACCCGCAGAACAAATAATGCAATATGTGTGCAGGGAGGGGGCGGGGAGAAATAATAATAAGAGGTCGGGAAGGCCATCCGATGGAAATCTCGCTAGTTGAAATCAATTTTTATTTATTCTATCGGTATCATACGAAGCGATTGCTAACCTGGCTTCTCCACTGAATCTCGCTACGGTCCGGTAGGAAACCTGGTCGCGTCCTCCCTCCCCCACGACTCCCCCCTTGGAAGACGACGGATCTGGCATGGGGCGTCGATAGTGACCCCGATATGATACACGCACGCACGCATACATTGCATGGACGCACGTTTGTTTGTTCTGTTCTACCTCGTTCTTGTTCCGTCTGCCGGGACAAGTCAGGTGGGGTAGGGTTCGGTGGGGTGGCGGAATGAATGAATGAATGTAAATAAATCTCCCTATCTGGATGGTTTTCGAATCGGACCTTGCCGTATGATATTACTTACATTGGAACTGGGTGGGTACGAGTGCGGTAGGACAGGTTGTTGGAATAAAGTGTTGGTAGGGGCTGATGCGGGGATTGTCACGGCCCGTGCAGAAGTTGCCCCCCCGAAGAATTCCCCGAGAGAGGGCCGCATTTGGTCTGGGTGTGTCTCGATCGGCTATGGGCTACAGCTGTGGCTGGCTGGCTGTTCGTCCCGGGCAAGAGGTACGATACGAGAAAACCTATTCAATACCAGCGAAACTCGGACCCTCCCTACAGAATACCATCCAAGTTTTTTTATCCCAGCGAAAACACAACGTTTCACCCACAGCCAAGAAACTAATATTTCAACTTTTAGGCGAGGAGGCACCATCAAAAAAATTCCTAAAAGATTAACAATTTCTTTAAAAATAAGCGAGACCTAGGTGTATTTTTTGGTATTTTTTTTGCCAAAAGCCAGCCGGTAGAGAAATGAAATTTATCCGAAAAACCGATTTCTTATAGTGCCAAGCAAGGTGATAACATAGCTTGCAAGGATGCCTGCCTAGGCATTTTCCTAAACAGACGATCTTTTGTTTAATTTTTAAGCTGTGGGTGAAACGTTGCGTTTTTGCTGGGATAAAAAAACTTGGATGGTATTCTGTAGGGAGGGTCCGAGTTTCGCTGGTATTGAATAGGTTTTCTCGGTACGATACTGTATTCGGGTGGGGGGAACCGGGGGAGTGTCTGTGCGTTTCTTTGGGTGCAATAAATTTATACTCGTTCCCGGCATGAAGAACCTGAACACAGGGTTCAGTAAAAACGGGGGGAACAGGGGTTGAGCCAGGGGTTGAGCCAGGGGTTGAACAGTGGTGGAGCAGGGGCGGGATATCATAGTTTGATGGTATTATGGGCACAACAGAAGCAAGATAGGGTATATATAGTATAGAATTATTGTAAAAAAATAGATGAAAAATGAAAAATAAGATATAGAAAAAATATAGAAAACATAGATAGTGAAAATGAAAGTAAATACAAAAAATAAGGAAAACTACCAGCGAGTATGTCCTCCAGAAGCAGCAATCACAGCTTCTATCCGCTGAGGCATTGAGTCAATGAATGTTAAAAGATCAACCTCCGAGATCCTATCCCATTCCTCCCGAATAGCCTCTGCCATGCCTCGCATTCCTGGAGGCCGTGGAAGACACTTGTTCAGCACACCTTTTAAGATATGCCAAACGTTCTCGATAGGATTGAGATCGGGGGAGGATGGAGGCCAATTAAGTCTATGGAGACCATGCTCCTCCTCCGCTCGCCGAGTTCGAATGGCCCTATGGGCTGAAGCTCCATCTTCCATCAACCAGATTTGATGGTTGGTTTGCCCACTCTCGTGATACCAAAAGGGTATGATAACTGGAGTCAGAACGTTATTAATATAACTATCTGCGGTTATCGTGCCCCAATTCTCCCTTTCCCATAGAATTAAGGGACATTTTTTCCCTCCCATGATCCCCCCCCATACCATGGTCATCATGATGTCCTTTTATGCAAACTTGGGTACCAGGCAGTCTTCCTGATACTCCTCTCCTGGGCGTCGGGTTACCCAGGTTCGATTGCGAGTGACCCTGCGAGAGTACCCCTCCATCTTGAATGCCTTCCGGAGGGTTCTCTCACAGGCCTGAACCCCACACTCTGAGGCAATGTCCGGGAGTGTCATGCGCCGATGGGCAGCATTCATAGTTGTTGTAGCAACTAGCAGTCGTCTGGTCGGGGTGCTAAGGGAAAACGGCCTCCCTTTGGGCTTCGTAGGCGTTGAGGGGCCTTGGCAGATATTATATACTGTCCCAAGGTTTAGCTGCTGGTTCTCTGCAATTTGTCGGTAGGTCCAGCCTGCCATAAAGCGCAAAGTTTGAACTGCACATCGTTGTTTGTAAGGTACGTGCTTCCATTTCTGATTTTGCATTTCTTTCTATTTACATAGTGAGTCAGTATCTATGATTCTGATATCTTGGCGTTATATACTAACCATGGATTTGATTTTGATTTTTTTTAGGCTGATTTTCACATTCACAATTGGAGGATTGTAGGATATCACGATATCTAATTCTCAAGCACAGGCATATGTTTACTTTTATCCTAAATTTACCCCTATTCTTTTCTTTTTTCTACACTATTTCAGGTATATCTGTGGCTGATTTTGTGCCCCCGGCAGCATGGGTTGGACCCCTGAAGACATCCCTGTGTTCAGGTTCTTCATGCCGGGAACATGTCCCCTCAAAGCTCGGGTACATTACTTCTTGTCCGGAGCGAGTAGACCTGTAGGCCTGATTTTTTCGGAATGTAATTTAGTGATACCGTAAAAGCATTTGAAAATGAGACAGGGCTTTTTTTCGCCGGTGGTTGTGTAACAATGGTCGTATTTTCGAGCGCACCCCACAGTAACTTCCTCCACTTCACTAGAGTGCCACCCACCTTCTCGAGCAGGGGTTTCATGCCTCCGCCTTAGGGTTCTGCAAGATATTGTCTGTTTTATGCTTGTTATTGGTTGCTCTTATTGCAAGCGCCTCTCATACCGTATTTACTCGTTAAATCCACCATCGGGGATCTGAACAGGAATCGCGGTCTAAACCGCAATAGGCAGAGAAAGTAGGTTAGCGAGGTGACGATTCACTGACGAATACCAGTAAATGAGATTCAGCGAGCTCAGCCACCCAAAGCTATACTCCGTCTGGATAACACTATTCTTTCTTGGGGTGCTGTGTCTCTGATCGGGGGGATCCGAATCCGATCCCAGATGGTGGATTTCACGAGTAAATACGGTATTTGTCGAGCGCTCTGAACCATCATGCCGCCACCTAACTGCTGCATATAGAAACTGTATCCCGGAACAATTGTGAAGGGTTTAACGGGGGGGGGATTCACGGGATGGTGGGAAATAGGAACGCTCTGAACATCTTGGTAAAGATAGTCTATGAGGGATTTAATGAGCTATGTTATGTCATGTTATGCGCATTGGCACAGCTTCCAAACACAGGCTTCAAGAAATTTACACGCCGGTAGATCACTGGCCCTCACAAAGAACGGGAATCCAGTGGTTTATATTGGAACAATGGCGGTGCGCCTTCTCGGAAACCCCGAATGTGTCTTCTCGAGAATAACGCCCTGTGCAGCCGTGCATGAAGAGCCTTGCTCGAGTGCTCAAAGAAGGTACGGGTTCACCCGACCACCCCGGCGTCCTCACTGGTGGTGGCCATTGGTTGTCGGTATGTACTAGTGCTCGGGTATTGAGGACCTCCCTTTAGAGACAAATTCTAACAAGTGCCTACGGCGGGTCATGTAGACATCGAGTGCAAAAAAAAATCCTAAGCGAGGGGGAGCCAAAGCGCGGAGATTGATTACGTAAGCAGCCCATTGGGAATGAGAATTCGCATCCCCTCCAAGCTTTCCATCAAGCTACAACCAGTGGATCCATCTAGTTAAAACTGTATTATTAAAGGCCATATTGTCATACTGTTGGACGGGTAAATGGCCAATAGGGAAAATGGCGAGAAACACCACATCATGACATTGTTATCATGGTTTAGTGTAAACAAAACACTTGGCACTTAGCATAGATTCATGAGGGGAAAGGGCGAACACCGGCAAGAGGAACAACAACCACAATTCTTGGATCTTCAAGTGTGGTTTTTCTTTGTGTCTATCTTTTGTTCTCTGAACCATCACAGTTTTTGATCAACCTAAAGTTACTTGCCAAATCACCACAAAAGAACTTCTCACCAAAAGTGATCCGACAATATAAGTAGTACTCGTAATGTCTTCACGTTTGTGAACACAGCTGCTGTTGCATACCGCCGGGATTCAGCTTTTTTGCGCTGATCTTGGCATCATGCAATAGCAGTTGTGTTCACAAAGGTCAGGACATTATGAGTAGTTAGACAACATTTGGGCTGTGAATTTTAGCGCTTCCAGCCACCCACAAGGTATGGTACTGAAAGGACGAAAGGTTAGCGGTGAGAGGATAGCTGGCGAAGGCAGAAAATCGCCTTCTCTAAGTGCTGTCACCGAGCCCAAGGACAAATAACAAAGAGAGCAAAGAAGAAGGATAACCAGTATGGGCAAACACCGCTCACGCTACCAGTCCCTCTTCAGTCTCAAGATAAAATCGTAAATAAAGTCACCGCTAAAAAGAAAAAAAGGTGTGATACCCGAAATCCTCATTCACGGAGGTGGTTGCCGAGGTCGTCGTCTGTTCTCTATCTACCTATCTATCAGACTATATACTGGTAACCAACCCACAGGTACCATGACAACCACCGTGATCCCGCCAGCTATGACCATGGGCCCATATCCGCCTTCCGGGCTCTACTATAACTATATAAAAATTTAAAACAATTAACTAGCAAGGAAACAACATTCATGCCCCACAGTACTGGTATACTCCTGTTCGCAAAGCTTTGGAGAGGAATAGGTACTGTGGCAAAGTCTTGGTGACAAAGTAGATACCAGGACAATCTTTACAATTCAAATCATATATAAATTCTTGTACTAGTACCTCCATTGCCACAAAGGCATCACCACAGTACCTCTCTTTTCGCAGGGCCTTGTAAATGGGGTGTACTATAAGTGGTTGGAGCGCGGATTCTCTTGGGGCAGCTTATGTAATCAAATACTCACTTAAGTTTTATTTTCTCACACTGGATATCTCCTCAAGTGCTTGACATACCTGCTGAGGGGGTAGAAATAAAAGCGATAGAATATTAAATAGCTATAGCTATCATAGTAGATAAGGATCCAGTGGTTGTACCGTACTATGATGGAAAGCTTGGAGGGGATGCGAATTCTCATGCCCGATGGGTGGCTTACGTAATCAATCTCCGCGCTTTGGCTTCCCCTCGCTTAGGATTCTTTTTTTTGCACTCGATGTCTACATGACCCGCCGTAAAGTGCCCCCCTTGCCTACATCTGGCGGCCCCAGGGTAGTGACTGAAGAGAAGAAAGAAAGAAGATCATTTCACACCTGTGTCTTGGGCATTTTCGAAAATATGCTGGTGATCGCGAGATTTCGGGGGGTGGGCTTGCATCGAGCAATTTTATCAGCTTGCTCGCTAGTACTCACAGAGCACCCGTTTTTTTAAGGCCCTCCATTGCTCAAACCGTGGGGCAGGGCCCTGCCAGAATAGGCGGGGAGAGGTCCAATCTGCCGTCACCTGACGGGTGGGCTCCCCCGGGGGGGGGGGGGCGTTGTATCCCTGTTTCCCAGTTGGCTGGCTTGTTAGCGCTGAGCCCTTGGCTGCCGAATTGACAGCACTTTGGTGATAGTGCTGTCTGTTCTCTGGGTGGAACCGCCTGGGGTGAGAAAGGGAGAGCGAGAGCTAAGGAGGTACGGGTGCACAAGCAAGGAGCAAGTCGGGAAAGCATGTCGGGAAACCGAGCAAACAGCAAGCTATGAAGACGGTCGGTTCGCCAAATTTTAAACGGGCAGTGAGCAACGATCAACCTAATTTTTAGAGAGAATCTTGCACTAGAGCCAATAGCAATCCGGGCACATAGAAGTGTTTAGGAGAGGATCTTTTCACGAACCTGCCTATTTGATGTATAAGCGTCTCAATGCTTTCCCAAGCTGTCTGCGAGGACAACGATGATTGTGTGTCCATGATACCCTCTGATACAACAAAGCACGAAGTCGCAATCCGATAGGACTACGTATCATAGTATGATACCTACGTCATGGCCGTGTAAGCTATGACCATATCCAGCGAGCGGGCGGGCGGGCGGGAGAAAACCCCTTGCGAAAGCACTAGCGCACATGGTTAGTGGAGGGGTGGGTAACTCATGGAATAACCCCAAGCTCTGTAATCCTACGAGTGAGCAAGGGTGAACCAAAAATACTAGGCAATCTCGGAAGCTTAAATTTAATCTCAAACCGATGACAAAACACTATTGATATATCATATTCACTTAAAAATTTCCATTGGTGCCAAATGGGATTCTGGTAACAATTTCACGTGCCGATGTTAGCCAGCTGGTTGGCAAGCCACCGAGTTTTAATTGACGACTCACCACCAAGATCTTTATTCTTTTTCTTTAGAATTTCTTTTTCGCCAACCGCCGCAAGGCATTCATTCTTACGTACTTTCTTTCCTCTTTCTCCCTTTCTAGCTTGCCCGCTGGCCACGGCGGCCTGACCGCTCCCTTCTGCTTCGCGTGCATACACGTTTTACACATATTGTGTGTACCATACACCCAGCGGCCCGCTAGCGGCATTGATTTACCAGATCCGGCGTGAAACTGGATGGCTTGCAGCAGTTGATTCCGTGCCGGTAACAGTGTCAACTCGCCAGTCTCTAATGGACAATCCGCATCTCGATTGGACAAATCGCCGATCCATTCATTAGTTCCTGGGCGTCTCAGGTAAGAAGAAAACCGGGCACAGAGGATTAAAAAATATATGGCCAATTGTCTGGGCACATCTGCGCCCACAAACGGAATTGTACCCCCAATCCTTGGGCTGTGCACACGGCGCCAGGGCTGACTGGCTAACCGTGCGTTGCCGCCTACCGTAGTGGCGTTTTTGAAATGCGGTTGGATCGGGTTTGGTGGTGCTGGGGAGGGGGAGATTTGGAAAGGAGGGAGGGAAGGGATGTTGCTGATTGTTGGCGGTGAGGATCGGGATGGTTGTGAGGGAGGTATGAATCGGAGTCAAGGGGTTAAGGAGTTTGCTGTGGTGAGTTTCTTTCGTGTAGTTCTTGTCCTGGGCAAGAAGTGCCCAAATATTTAGAGGGGGAAACAGGGATATTTCGCCTTTCCTCAACGTGGCGTTTGCTGGGTACCCCCCCCCCGCGCCCGGGTACTCCTTGCCTGGGACGAGCACTTGGATATGGACGATCTTACAATCTCAGAGCTCGATGTAGGCTAGATGGTTAAGCTCAAGGGATATTTGCCTAGGATGGGTGGGTGACCTGAGAGCCAACAGTAGAGCAATGAAGAACTTTCAATGGCTCCTTAGTGTAGTGGAAATCTACACTAATTAATTTACACCTAGCCTTCCCAGTAGGAGTCATGTGGAGTTTTTCACAAGTTTTTCGTTGCCCCTTTTGGCAATAATTTTGCTTTGCTCCCCTACCTACTATACCTTCCTCCTTCCCTACCATTAAGCCCCTGCTAGTGATGATTCACTATAGCGGGGGACGGAAAAAAGGAATCCAATTAAACAGGCTGACTAGATTAATTTGAGACTGCATTTGGACAAATTTCATAGTGCTCGTACAACGGGAAGGCTTGCTGAGATAGTTGTAGTATTCTTTACTATTTGGACAGCATAATAAATTTACCATACCTCAAAATCTGGTCTTTAGATAACTAGCCTGGACTAGGACAGCTTGCAATTAAACAATTTTCTAAAATTGATGATTGTCCGAGTATGAGCAACATCCCAGCAATGAACAGGCGAGCACACTAAAAATACAACCGCCTTATTTGAAAACCATTCGAACAGCTACCCCTCTTTCTACTATGAATGCAGCATCCCATTAGTTAGCATGGTCCAGAGTTCTCCAAACGATCAGTACCAGCGCAATTTCTTCACCAAAAGGAAGGAAGGAAAAAGAAAGGGCTCTTGGGTACCCATCCATTCTCTCAAGCTTGTGTATATAGTACCTAAGAAAGTACACCTAGATACCGCAAGGACTCGAACAGAAGAAGAAAAAAGTGCTTGGAGGCCGGAATCTCCTCAACTTCGCGGGGGGGGGGTGGGGGGGGACACTGCAAACTCGACTCTTAGTTGAGACAAAACAAAAAGGATATACGTAGAACCCCTACTAACGGATACAACTAGCACACTTTTCTTCTATTTGAGTTCTTACCGCCCTCCCCAGTTCGTGATAATGGTGCCAAGATCATCGATTTCGGACGTAAAACACCAATTCTTAGCACATCTGTGCCCAAATCGAACTGTTTCAGCGCGGCCGAGTTGGAGCCGGACACTCTGTCTGGGAGCGGCCACTTTATGTGTTCAGCTTCAACTCGGCGGCGCCAGTATGCTGTACTATTCCAGGCTTCGGACTTCCCTACATGAGTTGCTGTGGTGACATCTATTGTAGCATGATACGCACAAATTCCCAGATACGGCATACATTGTAGAACACCCCCGATCGGCGTTAAGTAGTGTACCGGCGTGTTCCCAAGTGAAACAACTCGAAAGAAAAAAATCGCTGTGGGTTATAAATAAATTTGTGCTCCTGGGTGCGCTTCTTATGCTTGAAATGGAGGAGGATCTACCTGTTTTACTACCGGTAGTGAAACGGCCAGAAACCACACTTTGAAGGACTATATTTTGTATTTGAAAACTATTTCGATCTTTATATGCAGCGATTACTACCTATGTACTTCCAAGCTGTCTCAAAGGGGCCTTGTTGGGTGGTAGTCGCTATGATGTAGATTTTGGGAGCTTAACTTCTACCTTTTCTCAAAATGGTTGTTGGGCTTATGCACTGTCTCGCTTAGAAATCCATGCTAGCACTTAACGCCAGGGATATATATAAGAATAGTACCTTTTAATTATTACCCGTACAGGACAATTATTACACCAGGTCAATCATCAACCCCCCGTGAAATTGACCATACTACACTCACAACCTCTCCTCGCCCACCGAAGAAAGGCCCCTAGCACTCGCCCTCTTCATTTTAAACCCTCCATTGCAATTGCGCTCAGCCCCACACTTCGCACAATGGGCATTATACCCCTCACAGATTTTCTCCCACTCCTTGCATCCTTTATTCCCGGTTGCGGGAGCCTCCTTATAGCAAGCATTCGCCTGTGCCCAGCAATCTCCACAACTGCGGTAACAACCCGCTTCATCGGAGAATCCGGGCACAGGACGCGAGCACCAGTTTGCGTTCGAGACAGGGCAAGACTTTGGTGGGTTTACAGGACCTTGGCGGGGGCCGCCTCCGGCGGATGTTGACACGTATGGCTCCGGGCCGGGAATTCGGTACGGGAGTGAAGGCTTCTGAGTCCATATGTCGTAGTGCACCCCTGGGTGATCAGGGGTCGTGTAGCCGGGGATGGAAACTGTCGGGGGGTGGGCGTCTCCGCCGGTGGAATAAACATGCAGTTGGACACAGGTGACGTACCATTGGGCGCCGCCGATGTTTTGCTTTAGAGTATGTTAGCCTTGTTCTCTAATTCACAGGTGGTAGTGTGCTCACAGCTTGGTGGAGGGCAAGCGTTTCAGCGCGGATCAAGTACTCGCCGCTAGAGTCAATGTTAACTTCCAATAATTTCCATTGTTTGTTCAAAACAGAAAGGCAACAACATACGCAGCGAGATCTTTTGGCACTCTAGCACTCATGATCCCTCCATTATTCCTCAATCTCTCAGTGCAGAACATTCCATTTTCATAACCTTCATGCCAAATCTTGAACCACCCATCACCTTCCACGGCATCATTGAAAGAATTCACTTTCTTCATGTAGACTGCACAGGAACCCTTGTGGGAGTCGGCGATGGGATCGTTCTTGCTCCCGTCCGGCCAGGTTCTCCAGGTAAAAGTGATTTCCTGGCCAGCTTTTTCCGATAAGGTTAGTCACCATCGAGAACAAGAAAAGAGGAGGGGGTGAAGCACCATCAACATCACAGATTCTACCAACGGCTTTATCGCCACCGACGTTACAGACGATTGATTTATCGGCCAGAGACTCTAGTGGGTCGGTGTTCGGCGGGACTCGGACGCAAGTGCCGTCACCAAAAGATTTGCCCGATACTGATATCGAGGTTGCCATCTGGTGAGCAGCCACGGACGAGGCCAGCGCCGCGGAGAGGAAGAATCGCATTTTGGAAAATAGTCTAACTCACGGCAGTAAAGAGCGAAATTTCGTGAACGAAGTGAGCCAGAGGAGGGGAGGTGTGGAGTGAGAATGCAGAAGGGGCGAGCACTCGAGATAAGAGTGTGGGAAGGAAAGAGAATGTGCGTGCAAGGACGAACGAACAGCCAAAGCGGTCACTTTTCTATCAGACAAGTAATATCATAGAAAGGACGGCCCTCACAGAGGTTTAAGAGGGGACACCTCCTAGACAGATCCTATACCCTGGATCAGAGAATGTGATGTTCTCCTGATCCTAAGGGGAAACAAAAAAAGCAATGACACCCGAGTGAGACTAGGTGATCGTCTATCTCTCCTTAGGTACCCGAGTGGAGGTAGCACATAATATCACAAAAGCTCGCCCCCAATGAACCGGCATGGATCACAACACCATAGGGCCTTTCCAAAAAGCCCCGGCGGTGAGAAAATCAGACGTCTCGCAACCACTGAAACGAGAAAATACTCAGCTCAACGTTCAGCAACCCGCGACTCAAACATCCGGCATACCCGGACACCATAGTCTTGACGGAAGTTTAACCTATTGTACTGTTTAAAGATGCTTACGGCTCACTATGTCGTGGAACAGGTTACCAGTACCATCGATTCTGGCGGGTCATTTGATCGCAAACTATTCTAGTATATCCCAATTCGTTTGTTGTGGTTCCTGAAAGTCTTGACGGCATAAGCAGGACCAAAAGGAAAAAAAGACCTCATCGCATCTCAGACAAATGCGCCATCACCATACTCGAGTAGACTGGAGAGAATAAGAGAGAGAAAAGCTGGACAGTTGGGCAGATCTTTCCCCTTGGTGGCACCCGGAGGTGCCAAAAACTGACACCACCGGTAGTTCGGAGGTCAGCACACAAGGACCCTGAAGATCATTGCCAAATCAGGCTAAGCGGATGTGCAGCACGTCCGAACCATGAAAACGAGCTTATCCAACTTTACTCCAACCGTCAATACTTTTGTAAATCACAGCAATGACAACAATACCGGTACTATAGATTACAGCGGGGCAAAGATCCGGGCACTGCGAGGGATCGCAGGGGGAGGGGAGTATGCGGCGCAAAACAGCCTCGACCATGTGAATTGTAAAGGCTCGCCAATTCTCGTGATCAATTGAGAATCTTGAAAAGGCGGAGCACGTCCTATGCTCGAAGGAAAATACTGGTGGCGCGCAAACGTCCTCCTGGGGGAAGGATCAAAAGGTGCCGCTTCTTAAAATAATTATTGGTTCCTGGCTGAATCAAGGGAGTTGGGCACCATCACGTGAGGTGATTACGCAAGGGCAATGGGTCGTTCCAATACCAGACTTTACCCCTTGACTTAAGGTACAGTCACATCCCGCTGTATCCTGAGTCTTGCTCAATTGAAGGTGATAGCTTGCCGAACTGTAGAGCTTCTGTAGCAACTTCTAGTCCTCGTCTGAAAGCACTCATTTAACTGGGAAGCAAGGGGCGCACAGTATTCACTCGTTGAACCGGGTAGCTGCCTTCGGAAAGTTTGATCTTCTCAGATGAGGGAGTTTGGGCTTGGGCTACCGGTAGTGGACAGCGGTCAAAGCGACCTTCCCGTTCCTTTCTATTCTGTGTTAGGCTTTCTAGGGAGCCCTTCTTTGTACCAAAACGACTCTTCGAAGCCTGCGTGAAGGGAGATACTCGACTTAACAAGCGAGCTAACGCGGTATTAGAATTCGTATGGAATCCCAACGTAACCTACGCCCTGTTCTTGTATCCCCCTTTGTTTCCGGCTATCATATGTACTTCTTGCTCAGGAAAAGTACAACTTTATTCCCCTGGACTATATATCGTACCGCCTTTGTTCAGACAATCCGCTGTCAGATGGGTAATAGGGCTGAGTTGCGGACAGGCCTAACCGAGAAAGCTAACCAGACTACAAACAACGGTTAACGGGATCTGGCAAGGTTCCGCTCTCTTAAGCCATACCACGCTAGACAAACACTATTCCTTCTCGAGATGTTTTGTCTCTGAACGCGGAGATTAGAAACCTGACTGGGGTAGGGTATTCCTGTGGCGGGCTGAAGAGACTATCCCTAAAAGGAAAAGAGGGAGAAAGGATGGGAAGATCAATCGAGCGACAAACCGGCCCGGTAACATCGAGGGGGAGCGGGGTTTCCCGCATTTCGCATGCTATGATGAACAGGGAGGGGAGGACCGCTCTCCTTGAAGAATTTCCTACTATGTTCTGCTGACGCTGTAACTGCTAAATAATTTGAAAGTGCGGGCTGAAAGAAGGAAGGAGGGAGGCCATACTTGTACAGGCCTCCGTTCATAAAAGTCGTTAACTTTGAGACAATCCTACTGCAAGCCTCACGAGCTATCTCCCTCAGGCTCCCCCTAGAATTACACCCCGTCGCACCGGGTGAGATACTGAAATTTTGCCTCTCCGAGATGGCAGCGCATATCTATTCGAGAGCTAGCGCATCATGGTTCCAGCCCCTTTAGAATCAACCTCCAAACAACCAGTTCTTTCCCAGCTTTTCTACACGCAACAACTTATTCTTTACGCCTAAAGACACCAAACCATTCAAAGAACACATTTACAGGGCAGATTTTATTCTAGAGAGGTAGTTCCTGCTGTGATATCACAGCTCTTAAAGCCGAGGCAAGATTTGGTGAGCTTGGGGTGTTGACGCTTGTATGGATGGGAAAGGTTTTGGCTGAGTAATATGAAATGTATTGCCTAAAGTATGATGGTATGATAATATTATGGTCATTTACTATCCCTTGAGCGCTGTGAAAGACTAAAATTCGGTCCCCGGGGGCGCCAAACCAACTAACTCAGCTATGATACTCGGGGTGGAGGTTAGTGATGGGATGGGCAGGCTCGAGGTGTCAAAGCTTTTAACCTTTCCTAGAATTATACCTATCATACCGAATTAAATCATTTTTTTACCTCTGACAGCTACGGTATGAGTACGGGGGCTTCAAAACCCCCGTCTATCCCATCACGAACATCCGCCCCCGGGTAACTTACCTCTAGTCTAAATTCCCAAGAGACCATCCAAGACCCGATTTCCTCCACATCCAACCCAGCTCTCCAGGGACCGAATTTTACTATTTCGCATCGCCTAAGGGATAGTAGGGCTGCGTACGATAGGGCACTGACTCCAGGTGACACTAAAGGTTGATTCTAAGGGGCCGGAACCATACTGATAGGATATTTACAGTAATGCCGGAGCAAACAAAGCACATTCGCGATACAAGGGTCTCCTTGACTTGATGTCGGACCAAGGTTTAAATTGGTTCAAGCAGCTCTACGGTAATTCTCATTGTTTTACGGGACACGGGAAGGGTGCACTGTGCTCGAGCAGCTCCCCCACGCTGATCACATCCGAATACCGGGTTTGGTAGGCTCTCGGGCAACAGCGATACCGCTATGTTGCGCCACAAATATGCCTATCAATCAAAGTGCTGTTTTATCTCCCCATCTCTATCTGGGGCTTTTCGATAATCCAATCACCCTGGCTATGCGGACAGCTGGAGGGAATTGGTTCTGTGCGCGAGGGTCTGGTAGCAGTCCCCCGACTTTTACCGAACGCCGAACACAGTGCAGTGCCGGTACTGAACAATTTTGTTTTTGAGCACTGCATATCTTATTTGCACTTTGCTCGCATATCATTATGCAGCAGCAGAAGACAACGCATTCCAAGGCTGTCTACACAACGGGCATCTTCTTCACGCCAAGGGCGCTTTTTTGCTTGCCCATCGCCAGACACAGCTGGATCCACTCTCTCCTCCTATTACAGGTATCCCTATCCTTCACCTTAATCCTACAATGAAATCCCTCACAACAAACTTTGGCGTACTGTAAAAGCGGTACCGTACTGTACGGTACTGTACACCCCTGAAATAATACCAGAATTATGTTGACAGCCAGCGCAGTGCATGTGCCATAGAATACTACAATGCCTTCAAGGGCAGGGATACGACGCTCTCACCCTGCCCGTGGAGCACCTTCCGGAAGTGAGTGCGCACGAACTTGATAGTTCCCCGAACCACGAAAGCGGAAACACTACACAACGTTATGAATGTGGAAGGGGGGAGCCTGCACCTGAGCCGACGGCGGGAACGCTATGCATGCTGTAGGATTACTGAGGGGGGCGCCCCGAGGGTTTGTGATTGATAGCCGTTTCGGGGTCTTGGATGTTTGTGGCACCAAGAGAATCGCATGTCGGTAGGGGGGGAAAGGTCGTGAGGAGATACCGGTACCAGCCGAGATCACGGAGATTACGATCAGTGCGCTTATCAGATGGGCGGCTGGCGCGAGCAGTTTAGCCAAGGGCGATTATCATTGGAGAGAAGGCTGCACGCGAGCAAGCGGCCAAGAGACACAGATCGAAAGGGAAAAATATCATCCACTTACTTGCCCCAGGCCATAAGTAGGGACAAGTACTGTACGAGTATCATAGGATATTAGCTAATTTTTTCCTAATCCGGCTGCAGTAATGCACTCGCAGAGTGAGGTTTGCGCGAGGACTACATCCCCAGCCAGCCACATCCAGCCCCTGCCAAAGCGCTCACCAATACACTCCACAATCAAGATCCCTCGAAAGACCTGTCCGATACGAGTAGTTCCGGGTGTCTTTTTTCTTTTTTTCCTCCTGATCTCTCGCCTCTCCAACAGTTATCCCTATCATTTCAGCTCTGGCGTACGTATGTCACACCTGCGATAGCAAATGCCTTTACAACACCATTGGCACCGCTCACAAACGCACCTTGATCCTTCCAATACTTGAACCTAATTCTCTCGCCGCAAATTCCACCCACAGATATTGCGATCGTAGCAATAAAGAGGATTGAGACAGGAATAACCTTTCTCAACGAGACCCAATGCGCAGTTTCACCATATGTCAACACACCCGGAGTTGGAAACGAAAGATACGGTGCCCATAATATGAGAATCTGACCCCATTGAAGGGTGAACCCTACTGCACATTACCGTGACGGATGTGTGTCCCGCTCTAGCTTTCTTTTTTTCAGATAGGTGTCTTGAACCTCTTTGTTATATCCCAATAATGATATGAAGGTCGTTTCTGGGAAAGCAGTAGATTTTGAACTTTGGGGCGGGTCCGCTCTTACATGTCCCCTTCGGGGAGATATGGAGGAGGAGAAGAAGGAAGAGTGTGACCGCCTGAGTCGGGAGAAAAAAGATAATAACAATATTGGCCCTCTGCACAGACAGAGTAGGTTCTGTCATGATCCTATTTGTTTTCATGTAGATACTGCGCTCCATGAGAATAATATTCGTGGTCCCTCCCTAACTCTCCAGATTTAGCTGGTGCAATTGGCATGAACGCGGTCTACTTGTAGGGAAGAGTGTAGCCTAGGATGGAGATTTAGAAATTGCGCCGCTAGTAATACATTGCGTAAATCTGAGGTTTCATCGAAGGTGCTATTCCGTATATCGCGATAATGATGCTGCTTTCCCTGAAAACCTTGTTATTATTTTTCCTCAAATTAGGGTGTCAGACAGCAGCTACCCTCCTGGCCATTTTGATTGGAGCAAAAGTTCATCTAGAGGCCTACAAATCGCGTCGCAATGGAATATTTTATTAGTTTCGTAATAAAAATTCTCTAGAAAGCCAGAATAATACAATCTTTTGTGGCGTGTGGAATAAAGCCCTAAAACAATGCAGTAGTAATAGATTAAATTTAGTATGACGGTCATAATTGTTTATCACTTTATTTGGACTTTGGCACGCAGGGGCTATTTCCGAAAATGGTCTTGGCCGGTGCTTAGATTAGGATGGGGGCTGCCCCGGGCGTCACGGTAGTCTTCTGAAGAGCCGCATCCGCAACACACCTTATCCCAACTCCAAATGTCCCTCTTAAAGCCACCAAAACTTGTCGCTTCTACAGGAACAACTTACAATTGCTCTGTCGCTGAGACTCCTGCGAGGGAATTGCCCCTACAGAAATGGTCAGGACTAGGAAACCCACATGAGAGTAATCTCTTCAAGAGTGCGCAGTGGTCTCCGGACGGAACATGTGTCCTTACTAACAGTGAGGACAACATTCTCCGCACGTTTGTCCTGTAATTATATCCCTCCTATCCTCACCGCATCATCTTTCCTGATTCCATATTGACCCCTCCATCTTGAGAAAAAAGACCGGTAGATCTTCTCGACCCTTCCGATGAACCGAAATCCCTGACACCGTACTCGCAAACCGCATCTGCTGAGCCGATATCATGCGTCACGGTTTACCCCTCCATGTCCCTCGCCGACCCAGCGACCTGCTGCTTCCTGAAGTCCACCCGCGACCATCCGATCCATCTACACGACCTCCTCACAACAAACACCCGCGCATCGTACCCCCTCATCAACCTCCAAACCGAAAAGTACCTCTCCCCGCAGTCAATGCTTTTCACTCTCGAAGACCCAAACAAATTTATCGTCGGAACCACTTCTCAGATATCATTCTTTGACCTTCAGCGGCCCGGTGAGGGGCCATATCTAGATCTTAAGACGATCCCGACACGACGGAGCGCGCAAACCAGTGAGACTATGAAGGGGATTATCTCGGCTTTGGCTATCGACAATAGCGTTCTTGCTGCTGGAACACTTTCTCGGCAGGTGGGGCTCTATGATGATTGCGGTAGTGGAGGCACCATCGGTGTGTTCACAGTTGATGGCGAAGGTAGTGGGATTACGCAACTGTTATGGAGTAAATGTGGAAGATATCTACATGTCGTCGAGAGGAAGAGTGACGTAATATCCGTTTATGATGTTCGGGTTGCTGGTGAGAAGGTGGAGAGCCTTGAAGGGAGGATGGCGCAGACAAATCAAAGGATAGGGGTTGATATTGCCTATTCACTAGGAGGGGAATTGGTATCCGGTGGGGTTGACGGGATGGTTAGAGTTTGGGAGACTGATGGGAAGGGCGAGAAGGCGTTTGAGTGGAAAGCTCATGACGATGTAGTCAGTAGTGCTGCTATTCATCCAGGGGGCGTGGTCATGGCCACTTGCTCGGGCACTAGGAAACTAGGCGCAGATGATGAGAACTCGGAAGAAAGGGGGTGGGACAACAGCTTAAGGATTTGGGCGTTGTGAACATCCCGGCCTGAAAACCCCTCGGAGAGCAAAGAGCGAGAGGAAGTTGAAAGAAATGCACACCCGGCTATCCCTGCCTTGGACTTGTCCCGGATCATAATGTTGGTAATACCACTAGACCTCGTGTAACTGCCCGAACTACTGGTGGTTATTGGGCCTACTGTGGGCTTCGGTGAATTGCGGTTCCATTAGTATTTTGGAGCGGCCGGATGAGATTACAAACTGAAACAGTCCAGAAATCCCTGAGGAACGCAATGTCTTTTTGGATACCCTACAAGTAGACTAGAACCATCAAGCTCAGGAGAACTGGATAGACTTCCCTGGTCATTTTTATTACGAATACCCCTTTTCCAACAGGACAATTAAGCTATTCCCTCCGGTTCGCGACCCAAAACCAGAGCGCCAAATGACTAATAAATGAGTCAGCATTGGACCCTTCTTGATACCAACATCCTTATTATGATACCCCCTTAGGGGTGCTTGCACGTTCGAAACGTCTCGAATCTGCTTCAAAACTAGAGGCGTCTCCTATTGCCAAGAATCATGAAGTATATATCTATGAAGAGAGTCCCCCTGAGCTTGCTCGTCCTGAGCTCACTCTTTTCACCGCTAAGGGCTAATCTTAATTGTCCCTTCCGTACTCTCTTTCCCTGAAAAGGCCGGACCTTTGTCTTTAAAACTTGACCCCCTCTTAGTACAAAAAAAATGGTAAATCTCCCCTTCTTCTCCTTTCCTCTCGCTCACTGCGCTAACAGCACCTCCCCCAGCCCGGTCAACAAAAGCTCCTCCTGCGCCCTCCAAACTCCCCAGCACTGCACCACTACGTCTCCCTCCTAGGGACAATTTCCCACAGCGAAACCTCGCTCACCTCTTTGCGCACATACGCGCAGTCGGAGCTACACCTGCTTAACAATTATTTCGCCATCACAACCGCGCGCCTGACTGCCCTCCAGCCACTGACTAAGCCATCCAGTGCGGCCGATCCCACGGAGCGACGGCATGCCGTCGAAGAGCAGAGACAGAAGTGGGCAGAACTGCACGCTATGGAGAAGTATAAAGCGGAGATCGAGCGGTTGCAAGAGAACGTTCATCGAAGGGAGGAGCTGGAGGGCCGGCTTCGCGGTTTGCTGAGGGAGGTCGGGGAGGCGTTGTTGGAGAGGGAAGTTTTAGCGGCGGAGGGGCGCGAGATTGACGCTGCTTAGCTATTGTATTATTATACGGGAGGTTGGGATGATTGGGTTTACAAATTTTTGTTAAGGCTCTTCTGGAGCCCCGTCTGAGTTGTTTGGAGGAAATTTTATGTTCAACACGGTCCGGGGGCTTTCCCATTTAGCAATATCTCTAAAAGGTGTTTGCGCTCTCAAGAAAGCTCGGGGGTCCTAGTTTCTATGTCGGGGAAAATAAATAAATAAAAATTTCCCCTAAGGGAATACCGTCTCTACCCCGGCCAACTTTGAACCTCCCCTAGAGTTAAATCGCGAAGCCCAGAAAGGTTCCACAATCCCAGCACAACACTCCCAAAGCCACCACCCTCCGAAACCGCCTTCCACCCCGTCCCGCCATCCCCGCAGCCAAGCCAAGCCAAGCCGTTTCACCCAATCCGGTCCAAACGCAAACATAATGGGCGAAACGGATAGTCACTTCAAAAACAGCGACATCCCATCGCGCGTAAATAATCGTAATTATATTATGATAGAGGTCTCACAGAGCAAGCAACCAGAAGTTACAGTACTGCACCGCACTTGTACAGTACCACCTCCTACTTACACAGTCTAGACCAGCACCATACCGGCACACGTCAAAACTGCACTTATCCCTGTCTAGCACAATAATATGATGTTACTAGCAAATGCCCACTCGAGACTTCGAGTTCTTCCTACTCACTCCCATGTGTACCGCATTACCGTAAAATTTAGGAATAGCGGTCCCCCCTCAAATAGGGCCCTCCCCCAATGATAGCGCCCCCCCTCCCCTTTTGCTGAGAGCTAAAATATAAATTGAGGATTGTCCAGTGCGAGTTTGCCACTTGATCCCTCCGCATAGCAACACGCCCCCCCGCTTCTTTCCTTAATATCTCGCCCCGGGGGACATTATTTACGTATTTTTCACTATCCCTTAGTCTGGGTGTGTGCTGCACAGCCCAGGAGATTTGGTCGGGAGAGAAATAATGAGGTCTGAACAGTATCCTTCATTCCTTAACCGGAAGTTCCAGACTGAGGCTTATGCCACTGATCTCGTGAGTGCCCTGACAAACTAAGTAAATTATAATCTCTCTCTGCTCTTTCTAGTGCTTTGTGGAGGATTTTTTCTTTTCATTTCATTTCTTGCTTTCTTACTTGCAATCTGCCCGGCTTTCCAGGAATGCCTTATTATTGCCGGGCGGGGGGATCTGTCCCAGCAAGCAAGTAAGTATCGTTATTGGTGTAACATCATACATTACAGATTGGTTCACAAGAATTTCAATGGATCAAATTGGATTATATTCTGAGATATACATGTTAACTGGCGACGTACGGTACATAGTAGACTAGGAAGCAATGACCAATCATGTTCTAAACGCAGAGTAGTAATAGAGTAGAGAAGGACTAAAACATAGCCAAAAACAAAGACTAAAAATTCCGATAATTGCATGAATGGGACTAGTACATGCCCCCCCCCCATCCGACTTCCCAACACTAGCAGGATGGAGTTAGGAATACCCACTCAACTAACAGTTAATACCCATAAATGCTCATACAGGGATGTGTATGATAGATTACAAACTTTGATCCGGGATGATGATTCGCAAGGGAGAATTTAAAGTGGAATCAGAAAGCAAGTGAGGGGGGAAGAACAGAAACAAAAGAGAGGGATGTTGAATATTTGCTGGACGCTGCGGAGAGGGATTCGAAGTCGGTTTAAAGGAGAGATAAGCGGCTGGCGGTATATATGTGAATATTTATAGGAGGAGATTTGTGTCTTTAAGAGCGATGGCCAAGATTCCCCCCTCCCGAGGTCAAAGCGCATTGGGGTTCGCAGATTGGCGGGATTACAGTAGATTCACCACTCTTTTCAGGACAAGGGAAGCCCACCAGAGCAGTGTTCGGTCATTATCGGGGTTAGCAAGTTTATGTGCTAGCAGTAGTTGCACTAGGTCATCATTGCCGTTCACGGCAGCCCACGAGAGCGGTGTTCGGCCATTATCGTCCGGGATATTGGGGTTAATATCTTCGCGTTCTAGCAGGAGTTGAACTACTCCAAAATGGCCTCTCTCGGCAGCCCGCGAGAGCGGCGTTCGGCCAGCATGATTGGTTATATTAGGGTTGACCTTTTGGCATTTTAACAGTAGCTTCACTACTCCATCATGCCCTTCCCCAGCAGCCCACGAGAGCGCTGTTCGGCCATAATCGTCCGGGATATTGGGGTCGACATCTTTGTGTTCTAGCAGCAGTTGAACTACTCCAAAATGGCCGCCCTTGGCAGCACACAAGAGAGCCGTTCGGTCAGCCCAACCGGTAATATTAGGGTTGACCTTTTGGCATTTTAAAAGTAGCTTCACTAATTCATCATGCCCCTCCCCAGCAGCTCGCGAGAGCGCTGTTCGGCCAGAACTGTCGGGGATATTGGGGTTGACATCTTCGTGTTCCAACAGTAGTTGAATTACTGCAAAATGGCCTCTCTCGGCAGCCCACCAGAGCGGTGTTCGGCGAATGATATTAGTTGTGTCAGGGTTGACCTTTGGGCATTTTAACAGTAGCTTCACTACTTCACCATGGCCCTCCCTAGCAGCCCACGAGAGCGCTGTTCGACCATAATCGTCCGGGATATTGGGGTCGACATCTTCGCGTGCTAGCAGCAGTTGAACTACTCCAAAATGGCCGCCCTTGGCAGCACACAAGAGAGCCGTTCGGTCAGCCCAACCGGTAATATTAGGGTTGACCTTTGGGTATTTTAACAGTAGCTTCACTACTTCGTCATGCCCCTCCATAGCAGCCCACCAGAGCGGTGTTTGGCCAAAGTCATTGGCCATATTAGGGTTGACATCTTCACGTCCTAGCAGTAGTTGAACTACCCCATGATGGCCCCTCTTGATAGCATACCAGAGTGGCGTTTGGCCGGAGAAACAAGTCATATGAGGATTGACCTTTTGGCATTTTAGCAGTAGCTTCACTACTCCATCATAACCCAACTTCGCAGCCCTCAAGAGAGGTGTATCGCCAAATGTGTCTTGGATATCGGGGGTGATTTCTTTCCCTTCCAACAGCAGCTTTACGACTCGGTCATCCCCACTCGCAGCAGCCCACATGAGTGGTGTTCGGCCATAATTGTCCGGGATGTTGGGGTTGACATCTTCACATCCTACCAGTAGTCGCACTACTGCATAATGGCGTTTCATGACAGCCCACAAGAGCGGTGTTCGGCCATCGTCATCGGTGATATTAGGGTTGACATTTCGGCATCCTAACAGTAGCTTCACTACTTCATCTCGCCCCTCCCCAGCGGCCCACGAGAGCGGTGTTCGTCTCCAATTGTCTGTCATAATGGCGTTTGCGCTGTCCTCACTTTCCAACTGTAGTTTCAGTACTCAAGGGGCGGAAAAGGGATGGGAAAGAGAAAACCAAGGATTGGCAAGCCTCGGTTACTTGAAGGAAATGCAGGTAATCGACGCCTTTGAGGAAATAGAAAACCACCCCCTTGAGGGATTCGTGATCGCGAGGGGTTGGTCAAATAGGCTGCCTCTGGCAAAAGTAGAAAAGGGTGGAGGTGATAGAGGTCGTGCGCAGAGACAACTGCCGCCGTACAAGCACCGCTAGGAAGCTGCCGTGAGGTGATCGTTGTGAGAAGAGGCCCGGAATGAAGGCTGTAGGAAACCAGAAGTGTGTTCGCTATTCGATGTGTAGAGTGATGATGGTTATCATTTCGGGCGAAGAGAACGCAGCTCAGACTAAATACAGTTTGTGGTAGACGCTGTGCTCTCTATCGCATAAACACCAGAAACACCAGTCATCCTCGACATGGTGACAGTCCCACTCGCCTTACTAACTAATACCGGTGTGCCCTAACGTGGCATCCCACGATGGGGTTACTCCATCAAGAGGAAGGAATGGAGAAATCGACCAATAAATGTGGCGGCCGTGTTCCCGAAGATGTCCACCGTTGCCCTAATCTAAATTGCAAAAATGAAACTGTCATGCTGCAAAGAATGGCAGGAAATCGAGCTTTTATCATATAACTTTCTAGGACCTCTGCAGAACACTCACATTTACTAAATAGAAACCTAACTACAAATGACTTACTGATTACGAGTATCATACAAACAACTAGCAGCCCTCTGGAGACCTCTTGTCTTCCTACTCACCCCCATATGTATTATGATACCTCGGAATTTAGGAATAGCGGCCGCTGAAATAAGCCCCTCCCCCAATGATAGCTCCCCCCCTTCTTACCGAGAGCTAAACACAAATTGAGGATTATCAGTCTGAGTTTGCCACTTGATCCTTCAGTAATCGGTTCACGAAAATTTCAACAGATCAAATTGTATTATATTCTAAAATAGTACTTTTTAATTAGCGACGTACAGTACATAATGGAATAATAGACTTGGAAGTAATGACCAACCACGTTCCAAACGCGGAGCCGCAACAGAGTAGAGAAGGACTAAAAGATAGCTAAAAACAAACTAAAAATTCGGATAATAACTGCATGAATAGGACAAGTATATGCCCGCCCCCTCCTACTTCCCGACACTAGCGTGATCTAGTTAGGGATACCCACTCAAATAACAGTCAATACCCATACAGGGAAGTGTATGCTGGATTGCCAGCATTGATCCGGGATGATTCGCAAGGGAGAATTTAAAGTTGAATAAGGAATCAAGAGAGGGGGGAAGAAGAGAAACGAAAGAGAGGGATGTTGAAGGTTTGTTGGGCGCTCCGGAGAGGGATTCGAAGTCGGTTTAAAGAAGAGATAAGCGGCTGACGGAATATAGGTGCATATTTATGGAAATGAGTGAAAGGGGGTGCACTTGCATTTTTAAGAGCGATCGCAAAGATTGTGCGCTGTTGAGGTCAAAAGGCATTGGGGTTCGCAGATTGGCTGGCTTGCAGTAGATTCACCACTCTGTTGTTTGGGGTGAGGGAAGCCACCAAAGCGGTGTTCGGCCATTATTGTCTCGGATATCGGGGTTGACACGTTTATGTGCTAGCAGTAGTTGCACTAGGTCATCATTGCCGTTCGCGGCAGCCTTCGAGAGCAATGTTTGGCCATAACAGTTTGGGATATTGGGGTTAACATCTTCGTGTTCTAGCAGTAGTTGAACTACTCCACAATGGCCTCCCTCGGCAGCCAACCAGAGCGGCGCTCTGCCAACGCGATTGGTTATATTAGGGTTGACCTTTTGGGATTTTAACAGTAGCTTTACTACTCCATCATAACCAAACGTTGCAGCCCTCGAGAGAGGTGTATTGCCAAATATATCTTGGATATCGGGGGTGATGTCTTTCCCTTCCAAGAGTAGCTTTACGGCTCGATCATCCCCTTTCTCGGCAGCACAGAAGAGAGCCGTTCGGCCATCCCAACTGGTGATATTAGGGTTGACCTTTTGGCATTTTAATAGTAGCTTCACTACTTCATCATGCCCCTGCCTAGCAGCCCACAAGAGCAGTGTTTGGCCATAACGGTCCGGGATATTGGGGTTGACATCTTCGCGTCCTAGCAGTAGTTGAACTACTCCAAAATGGCCACTCTCGGTAGCCCACCAGAGCGGGGTTCGGCCAGTCTGATTGGTTATATTAGGGTTAACCTTTTGGCATTTTAACAGTAGCTTCACTACTTCACCATGCCCCTCCCCGGCAGCCCACGAGAGCGGTGTTTGGCTATAATCGTCCGGGATATTGGGGTTGAGATCTTCGCGTGCTAGCAGCAGTTGAACTACTCCAAAATGGCCTCCCTGGGCAGCACACAAGAGAGCCGTTCGGTCAGACCAACCGGTCATATTAAGGTCGGCCTTTTGGCATTTTAATAGTAGCTTCACTACTTCATCATGCCCCTCCCCAGCAGCCCATGAGAGCGGTGTTTGGCCATAATCGTCCGGGATATTGGGGTTGACATCTTCGTGTTCTAGCAGTAGTTGAACTACCCCAAAATGGCCTCTCTCTGCAGCCCATAAGAGAGCCGTTCGGCCAGCCCGCCCGGTCATATTAAGGTTGGCCTTTTGGCATTTTAAAAGTAGCTTCACTACTTCATCATGCCCCTCCCCAGCGGCCCACGAGAGCAGTGTTTGGCCATAATCGTCCGGGATATTGGGATTGACATCTTCGCGTGCTAGCAGCAGTTTAACTACTCCAAAATTTCCTCCCTTGGCAGCACACAAGAGAGCTGTTCGGTCAGACCAACCGGTAATATTAGGGTTGACATTTGGGTATTTTAACAGTAGCCTCACTAATTCATTATGCCCCTCCCTAGCAGCCCACCAGAGCGGTGTTTGGCCAGAGTCATTGGCCATATTGGGGTTGACATCTTCACGTCCTAGCAGTAGTTAAACTACCCCATGATGGCCCCTCTTGATGGCATACCAGAGTGGCGTTTGGCCGGAGAAACCAGTCATATGAGGATTGACCTTTTGACATTTTAACAGTAGCTTCACTACTCCATCATAACCCAACTTCACAGCCCTCAAGAGAGGTGTATCGCCAAATGTGTCTTGGATATTGGGGGTGATTTCTTTCCCTTCCAACAGCAGCTTTACGACTCGATCATCCCCACGCTCGGCAGCCGACATGAGAGGTGTTCGGCCATAATTGTCCGGGATGTTGGGGTTGACATCTTCACATCCTACCAGTAGTCGCACCACTCCATGATGGTTATTCATGGTAGCCCACAAGAGCGGTGTTCGGCCAAACTCATCGGTCCTATTAGGGTTGATATTTCGGGATCTTAACAGTAGCTTCACTACTTCATCATGCCCCGCCCCAGCGGCCCACGAGAGCGGTGTTCGTCTCAAATTGTCTGCCATAATGGTGTTGGCGTCGTCCCCACTTTGCAGCTGTAGTTTCAGTACTCAAGGGGCGGAAAAGGGCCGTGAGAAAACCAAGGATTGGCAAGCCTCGGTCGTTGAAGGAAATGTAGGCAATCGACGTCTTTGGGGGAATAGAAAACCACCCCCTTGAGGGATTCGTGATCGCGGGGGGTTGGTCAAATAGGCTGCCTCTGGCAAGAATAGAAAAGGGTGAAGGTGATGGAGGTCTGGTCGGGGGCAGGGACAACTGCCGCCGTACAAGCAGAGCTAGGGGGCGGCGGGCGTTTTGAGAAGATACCCGGAATGAAGGTAGGAAAACTAAAGTGCTTTCCCTATTCGATGTGTAGAGTGATGATGATTATCATTTCGGGAGAAGAGAACGCAGCTCAGACTAAATACAGTTTGTTGTAGCCACTCGCACAGTGGGCCCTCTATCGCATAAACACCAGAAACACCAGTCACCCTCGACATGGTGACAGTCCCACTCGCCTTGCTATCTAATACCGGTATTCCATAATATGGTATCCCACGATGGGGTTACTCCATCAAGAGGAAGGAATGGAGAAATCAACCAATAAATGTGTCGGCCGTGTTCTCAAAGATGTCCACAGTTGCCCTAATCTTAATTGCAAAAGCGACACTGTCAGTGTTGCAAAGAAGAACAGGAAATCGAGCTTATATCATATAACTTTCTAGGACCTCTGCAGAACAGTCACATTTACTAAATAGAAACCTAACTCAAAATGACTTATTGATTACGAGTATCATACAAACTAGCAGCCCTCCCGAGACCTCTTGTCTTCCTACTCACTCCCATGCGATACCTTGGAATGTAAGAATAGCGGCCCCTCAAATCGGGCCCTCCCCCAATGATAGCGCCCCCCCGTCTTGCTGAGAGCTAAACACAAATTGAGGACTATTAGTGTGAATTTGGCACATGATCCCTCAGTAATCGGTTCACGAAAATCTCCGCAGATCAAATTGGATTAAATTCCGAGATAGTACTTTTTAGTTCGCGACTTACAGTACATAATAGACTAGGAAGTAATGACCAATCATGTTCTAAACGCAGAGTTGTTATAGAGTAGGGAGGGACTAAAACATAGCCGAAAGCAAAGACTAAAAATTCAGATAATAACAGCATGAATAGTGGTAATGCGTGCCCCCCTCCAACTTCCCGACACTAGGAGGATAGTGTTAGGGATACCCACTCAACTAACAGTTAATAGGCATAAATGCTCATACAGGGATGCGTATGCTAGAACACAAGCTTTGATACGGGATGAAGATCAGCAAAGGGAGAATTTAAAGTGGAATCCGGAAGCAACCAAAGGGGGAGGAACAGAAACAAAAGAGAGGGATGTTGAATGTTTGTCGGGCGCTCCGGAGAGGGATTCGAAGTCGGTTTAAAGAAGAGATAAGCGGCTGACGGAATATAGGTGCATATTTATCGAAATGAATAGAAAACGGTACATGTACATTTTTAAGAGCGATCGCAAAGATTGTGCGCTGTTGATGTTAAAAGGCATTGGGGTTCGCAGATTGGCTGGCTTGCAGTAGATTCACCACTCTCTTGTTCGGGGTGAGGGAAGCCCACCAAAGCGGTGTTCGGCCATTATTGTCTCGGATATCGGGGTTGACACGTTTATGTGCTAGAAGTAGTTGCACTAGGTCATCATTGCCGTTCGCCGCAGCCTTCGAGAGCGGTGTTTGGCCATAACAGTTTGGGATATTGGGTTTCACATCTTGGTGTTCTAGCAGTAGTTGAACTACTCCACAATGGCCTCCCTCGGCAGCCAACCAGAGCGGCGTTCTGCCAGCGTGATTGGTTATATTAGGGTCGACCTTTTGGCATTTTAACAGTAGCTCCACTACTCCAGCATAACCAAACGTTGCAGCCCTCGAGAGAGGTGTATTGCCAAATATATCTTGGATATCCGGGGCGATGTCTTTCCTTTCCAAGAGTAGCTTTACGGCTACATCATCCCCACGCTCTGCAGCCCATAAGAGAGCCGTTCGGCCACCGCAACCGGTGATATTAGGGTTGACCTTTTGGTATTTTAACAGTAGGTTTAGTACTTCACCATGCCCCTCCCTAGCAGCCCACGAGAGAAGTGTTTGGCCATAATCTCCCGGGATATTGGGGTTGACATCTTCATGTTGTAGCAGCAGTTGAACTACTCCAAAATAGCCATTCACGAAAGCCCACCAGAGCGGCGTTCGGCCACTATCATCCGGGATATTGGGGTTGACATCTTCGCTTCCTAGCAGTAGTTGGACTACTCTAACATGGCCGTTCTTGGCAGCACACACGAGAGCTGTTCGGTCAGCCCAACCGGCCATATTAGGGTTGACCTTTTGGCATTTTAACAGTAGCTTCACTACTTCATAATACCCCTCCCCAGCAGCCCACGAGAGCGGTGTTTGGCCATCATCGTCCGGGATATTGGGGTTGAAATCTTCGCTTCCTAGGAGTAGTTGAACTACTCCAAAATGGCCTCTCTTGGCAGCAAACCAGAGCGGCGTTCGGCCACTGTCATCCGTGATATTATGGTTGACCTTTTCGCATGCTAACAGGAGCCCCACTACTTTATCATGCCCCACCCCAGCAGCCCACGAGAGCGGTGTTTGGCCATAACCGTCCGGGATATTGGGGTTGACATCTTCGTGTTGTAGCAGCAGTTGAACCACTCCAAAATGGCCTCTCTTGGCGGCCCACGAGAGAGCCGTTTGATCAAACAAACCGGTAATATTAAGGTGGGCCTTTTTGCATTTTAACAGTAGCTTCACTACTTCATCATGCCCCTCCCCAGCAGCCCACGAGAGCGGTGTTTGGCCATAATCGTCCGGGATATTGGGGTCGACATCTTCACGCCCTAGCAGTAGTCGCACTACTCCATAATGGCCTTTCATGGCAGCCCATAAGAGCGGTGTTCGGCCATCGTCATCCCTGATACTAAGATTAACATTTCGGCATCTTAACAGTAGCTTCACTACTTCATCATGTCCCGCCCCAGCGGCCCACGAGAGCGGTGTTCGTCCCAAATTCTTTGGCATAATGGTGTTGGCGTTGTCCCCACTTTCCAACTGTAGTTTCAGTATTCAGGGGGGAAAGGGCCGGGAAAGAGAAAACAAAGATTGGCAAGCCTCAGCCACTTGAAGGAAATGTAGGCAATCGACGCCTTTGAGGAAATAGAAAAACTGCCCACTTTAGGGATTGGTGATCGCAGGGGGTTGGTCAAATAGGCTGCCTCTAGCGAGAATAGAAAAGGGTGAAGGTGATGGTCTGGTCGTGGGCAGAGACAACTCCCGCCGTACAAGCACCGCTAGGAGGCTACCGTGAGGCCAGCGTTTTGAGAAGAGACCCGGAATGAAGGAAGGAAAACTGAAGTATGTTCCCTATTTGATGTGCAGAGTGATGATGATTATCATTTCGAGAGAAGAGAACGCAGCTCAGACTAAATACAGTTTGTGGTAGCCACTCGCACAGTGGGCTCTCTATCGCATAAACACCAGAAACACCAGTCACCCTCGACACGATGACAGTCCCACTCGCCTGCTAACTAATACCCGTGTGCCCTAACGTGGTATCCCACGATGGGGTTGCTCCATCAAGAGGAAGGAATGGAGAAATCAACCAATAAATGTGGCCGCCGTGTTCTCGAAGATGTCCACTGTTGCCCTAATATTAATTGCAAAGGCAGCACCGTCAGTGCTGCAAAGAAGAACAGGAAATCGAGCTTATATCATATAACTTTCTAGGACCTCTGCAGAACAGTCACATTTACTAAATAGAAACCTAACTCAAAATGACTTATTGATTACGAGTATCATACAAACAACTAGCAGCCCTCTGGAGACCTCTTGTCTTCCTACTCACTCCCATGTGACTCGGAATGTAGGAATAGCGGCCGCTGAAATAAGCCCCTCCCCCAATGATAGCCCCCCCCCTTCTTACCGAGAGCTAAACACAAATTGAGGATTATTAGTGTGAGTTTGCCACTTGATCCTTCAGTAATCGGTTCACGAAAATTTCAACGGATCAAATTGGATTATATTCTGAGATAGTACTTTTTAGTTGGCGACGTACAGTACATAATAAGGTAATAGACTAGGAAGTAATGACCAATCATGTTCTAAACGCAGAGTTATTAGAGATTAGGGAAGGACTAAAATATAGCCAAAAACAGAGACTAAAAATTCGGATAATAACTGCATAAATAGGACTAGTACATGCATGCTCTCTCCGACTTCCCGACACTAGCGGGATGGAGTTAGGGATACCGACTCTAATAACAGTCAATACCTATACAGGGAAGTGTATGCTGGATTAACAGCTTTGAGCCGGGATGATTCGCAAGGGAGAATTTAAAGTGGAATAAGGAATCAAGAGAAGGGGGAAGAAGAGAAACGAAAGAGAGGGATGTTGAATGTTTGTTGGGCGCTCCGGAGAGGGATTCAAAGTCGGTTTCAAGAAGAGATAAGCGGCTGACGGAATATAGGTGCATATTTATGGAAATGAATAAAAAGGAGTACATTTGCATTTTTAAGAGCGATCGCAAAGATTGTGCGCTGTTGATGTTAAAAGGCATTGGGGTTCGCAGATTGGCTGGCTTGCAGTAGATTCACCACTCTCTTGTTCGGGGTGAGGGAAGCCCACCAAAGCGGTGTTCGGCCATTATTGTCTCGGATATCGGGGTTGACACGTTTATGTGCTAGCAGTAGTTGCACTATATCATCATTGCCGTTCGCCGCAGCCTTCGAGAGCGGTGTTTGGCCATAACAGTTTGGGATATTGGGGTTAACATCTTCGTGTTCTAGCAGTAGTTGAACTACCCCAAAATGGCCTCTCTCTGCAGCCCATAAGAGAGCCGTTCGGCCCGCCCACCCGGTCATATTAAGGTTGACCTTTTGGAATTTTAACAGTATCTTCACTACTTCATCATTCCCCTCCCCAGCAGCCCACGAGAGCAGTGTTTCGCAATAATAGTCCGGGATATTGGGATTGACATCTTCGCGTGCTAGCAGCAGTTGAACTACTCCAAAATGGCCGCCCTTGGCAGCACACCAGAGAGCCGTTCGGTCAGACCAACAAGTAATATTAGGGTTGACCTTTGGGTATTTTAACAGTAGCCTCACTAATTCATTATGCCCCTCCCTAGCAGCCCACCAGAGCGGTGTTTTGCCACTATCATCCGGGATATTGGGGTTGACATCTTCGCTTCCAAGCAGTAGTTCGACTACTCTAAAATGGCCGTTCTTGGCAGCACACACGAGAGCCGTTCGGCCACCGCAACCGGTGATATTAGGGTTGACCTTTTGGTATTTTAACAGTAGCTTCACTACTTCATAATACCCCTCCCCAGCAGCCCACGAGAGCGGTGTTTGGCCATAATCGTCCGGGATATTGGGGTCGACATCTTCACGTCCTAGCAGTAGTCGCACTACTCTATAATGGCCTTTCATGGCAGCCCATAAGAGCGGTGTTTGGCCATTGTTATCCCTGATATTAGGGTTGACATTTGGACATCTTAACAGTAGCTTCACCACTTCATCATATCCCTCCCCAGCGGCCCACGAGAGCGGTGTTCGTTTCAATTTGTCTGCCATAATGGTGTTGGCGTTGTCCTCACTTTCCAACTGTAGTTTCAGTATTCAGGGGGGGGGGGGGGGGAAAGGGCCGTGAAAGAGAAAACAAATATTGGCAAGCCACAGCCACTTGGAGGAAATGTAGACAATCGGCGCCTTTGGCGAAATAGAAAACCACCCCCTTGAGGGATTCGTGATCGCGGGGGGTTGGTCAAATAGGCTGCCTCTGGCAAGAATAGAAAAGGGTGAAGGTGATGGAGGTCTGGTCGGGGGCAGGGACAACTGCGGCCGGACAAGCAGAGCTAGGGGGCGGCGGGCGTTTTGAGAAGATACCCGGAATGAAGGTAGGAAAACTGAAGTGCGTTCCCTATTCGATGTGTAGAGCGATGATGATTATCATTTCGAGAGAAGAGAACGCAGCTCAGACTAAATACAGTTTGTGGTAGCCACTCGCACAGTGGGCTCTCTATTGCATAAACACCAGAAATACCAGTCACCCTCGACATGGTGATAGTCCCACTCGCCTGCTAACTAATACCGGTATTCCATAATATGGTATCCCACGGTGGGGTTACTCCATCAAAAGGAAGGAATGGAGAGATCGAATAAATGTGGCGGTGTTCGCGAAGATGTCCACCATTGCCCTAATCTTAATTGCAAAGGCAACACTGTCAGTGCTGCAAAGAAGAACAGGAAACCGAGCTTATATCATATAACTTTCTAGGACCTCTGCAGAACAGTCACATTTACTAAATAGAAACCTAACTAAAAATGACTTATTGATTACGAGTATCATACAAACAACTAGCAGCCCTCTCGAGACCTCTTGTCTTCCTACTCACTCCCATGTGATACCTCGGAATGTAAGAATAGCGGCCCCTCAAATCGGGCCCTCCCCCAATGATAGCGCCCCCCCGTCTTGCTGAGAGCTAAACACAAATTGAGGACTATTAGTGTGAATTTGGCACATGATCCCTCAGTAATCGGTTCACGAAAATCTCCGCAGATCAAATTGGATTAAATTCCGAGATAGTACTTTTTAGTTCGCGACTTACAGTACATAATAGACTAGGAAGTAATGACCAATCATGTTCTAAACGCAGAGTTGTTATAGAGTAGGGAGGGACTAAAACATAGCCGAAAGCAAAGACTAAAAATTCAGATAATAACAGCATGAATAGTGGTAATGCGTGCCCCCCTCCAACTTCCCGACACTAGGAGGATAGTGTTAGGGATACCCACTCAACTAACAGTTAATAGGCATAAATGCTCATACAGGGATGCGTATGCTAGAACACAAGCTTTGATACGGGATGAAGATCAGCAAAGGGAGAATTTAAAGTGGAATCCGGAAGCAACCAAAGGGGGAGGAACAGAAACAAAAGAGAGGGATGTTGAATGTTTGTCGGGCGCTCCGGAGAGGGATTCGAAGTCGGTTTAAAGAAGAGATAAGCGGCTGGCGGTATATAGGTGGATATTTATCGAAATGAATAGAAAACGGTACATTTGCATTTTTAAGAGCGATCGCAAAGATTGTGCGCTGTTGATGTTAAAAGGCATTGGGGTTCGCAGATTGGCTGGCTTGCAGTAGATTCACCACTCTCTTGTTCGGGGTGAAGGAAGCCCACCAAAGCGGTGTTCGGCCATTATTGTCTCGGATATCGGGGTTGACACGTTTATGTGCTAGAAGTAGTTGCACTAGGTCATCATTGCCGTTCGCGGCAGCCTTCGAGAGCGGTGTTTGGCCATAACAGTTTGGGATATTGGGGTTGACATCTTCGCGTCCCAGAAGCAGTTGAACTACTCCAAAATGGCCTCCCTCGGCAGCCAACCAGAGCGGCGTTCTGCCAGCGCGATTGGTTATATTAGGGTTGACCTTTTGGCATTTTAACAGTAGCTTCACTACTCCATAATAACCAAACGTTGCAGCCCTCGAGAGAGGTGTATTGCCAAATATGTCTTGGATATCGGGGGTGATGTCTTTCCCTTCCAAGAGTAGCTTTACGGTTCGATCACCCCCTTTCGCGGCAGCACACAAGAGAGCCGTTCGGCCATCCCAACTGGTGATATTAGGGTTGACCTTTTGGCATTTTAACAGTAGCTTCACTACTTTATCATCCCCCTCCTCAGCAGCCCACAAGAGCAGTGTTTGGCCATAATCGTCCGAGATATTGGGGTTGACATCTTCGCTTCCTAGCAGTAGTTGAACTACTCCAAAATTGCCTCCCTCGGCAGCAAACCAGAGCGGCGTTCGGCCATTATTGTCTCGGATATCGGGGTTGACACGTTTATGTGCTAGCAGTAGTTGCACTAGATCATCATTGCCGTTCGCCGCAGCCTTCGAGAGCGGTGTTTGGCCATAACAGTTTGGGATATTGGGGTTAACATCCTCGTGTTCTAGCAGTAGTTGAACTACTCCACAATGGCCTCCCTCGGCAGCCAACCAGAGCGGCGTTCTGCCAGCGTGATTGGTTATATTAGGGTCGACCTTTTGGTATTTTAACAGTAGCTCCACTACTCCAGCATAACCAAACGTTGCAGCCCTCGAGAGAGGTGTATTGCCAAATATATCTTGGATATTGGGGGTGATGTCTTTCCTTTCCAAGAGTAGCTTTACGGCTACATCATCCTCACGCTCTGTAGCCCATAAGAGAGCCGTTCGGCCACCGCAACCGGTGATATTAGGGTTGACCTTTTGGTATTTTAACAGTAGGTTCAGTATTTCACCATGCCCCTCCCTAGCAGCCCACGAGAGAAGTGTTTGGCCATAATCTCCCGGGATATTGGGGTTGACATCTTCGTGTTGTAGTAGCGGTTGAACTACTCCAAAATAGCCATTCACGAAAGCCCACCAGAGCGGCGTTCGGCCACTATCATCCGGGATATTGGGGTTGACATCTTCGCTTCCAAGCAGTAGTTCGACTACTCTACAATGGCCGTTCTTGGCAGCACACACGATAGCCGTTCGGCCACCGCAACCGGTGATATTAGGGTTGACCTTTTGGTATTTTAACAGTAGCTTCACTACTTCATAATACCCCTCCCCAGCAGCCCACGAGAGCAGTGTTTGGCCATCATCGTCCGGGATATTGGGGTTGAAATCTTCGCTTCCTAGGAGTAGTTGAACTACTCCAAAATGGCCTCTCTTGGCAGCAAACCAGAGCGGCGTTCGGCCACTGTCATCCGTGATATTATGGTTGACCTTTTCGCATGCTAACAGGAGCCCCACTACTTTATCATGCCCCACCCCAGCAGCCCACGAGAGCGGTGTTTGGCCATAACCGTCCGGGATATTGGGGTTGACATCTTCGTGTTGTAGCAGCAGTTGAACCACTCCAAAATGGCCTCTCTTGGCGGCCCACGAGAGAGCCGTTTGATTGAACAAACCGGTAATATTGGGGTGGGCCTTTTTGCATTTTAACAGTAGCTCCACTACTTCATCATGCCCCTCTGCAGCAGCCCGCGTGAGCGGTGTTTGGCCATAATCGTCCGGGATATTGGGGTCGACATCTTCACGTCCTAGCAGTAGTCGCACTACTCTATAATGGCCTTTCATGGCAGCCCATATGAGCGGTGTTCGGCCATCGTCATCCGTGATATTAAGCTTGACATTTGGGCATCTTAACAGTAGCTTCACTACTTCATCATGTCCCTCCCCAGCGGCCCACGAGAGCGGTGTTCGTTTCTTACTTTCTGCCATAATGGTGTTGGCGTTGTCCTCACTTTCCGACTGTAGTTTAAGTACTCAAAGCGCGGAAAAGGGCCGGGAAAGAGAAAACCAAGGATTGGCAAGCCTCAGTCACTTGAAGGAAATGTAGGCAATTGACGGCTTTGAGGAAATAGAAAACTGACTCCTTGAGGGATTCGTGATCGCAGGGGGTTGGTCAAATAGGCTGCCTCTAGCGAGAACAGAAAAGGGTGAAGGTGATGGTCTGGTCGTGGGCAGAGACAACTCCCGTCGTACAAGCACCGCTAGGAGGCTACCGTGAGGCCAGCGTTTTGAGAAGAGACCCGGAATGAAGGTAGGAAAACTGAACTATGTTCCCTATTCGATGTGTAGAGTGATGATGATTATCATTTCGGGAGAAGAGAACGCAGCTCAGACTAAATACAGTTTGTGGTAGCCACTCGCACAGTGGGCTCTCTATCGCATAAACACCAGAAACACCAGTCACCCTCGACATGGTGACAGTCCCACTCGCCTGCTAACTAATACCGGTGTGCCCTAACGTGGTATCCCACGATGGGGTTGCTCCATCAAAAGGAAGGAATGGAGAAATCAACCAATAAATGTGGAGCCCGTGTTCCCGAAGATGTCCGCCGTTGCCCTAATCTTAATTGCAAAGGCAGCACCGTTAGTGCTGCAAAGAAGCACAGGAAATCTAGCTTATGATATATCATATAACTTTCTATGACCTCTGCAGAGCAGTTACATTTACTAACTATCGAAGCCTAACTAAAAATAACTTACTCAGTACAAACAACCAGCTGCCCTCCACTCGAGACCTCTTGTCTTCCTACTCACTCCTATGTGTATTATGATAGCTCAAAATTTAGGGGTCGCGGCCCCTCAAATGGGGCTCTCCCCCAATGATAGCGCCCCCCCTTCTTACAGAGAGCTAAACACAAATTGCGGATTATCAGTCTTAGTTTGCCACTTGATCCCTCAGTAATCGGTTCACAAACATTTTAACAGATCAAATTGGATTAAATTCTGAGATAGTACTTTTGAGTTGGCGACTTACAGTACATAATAGACTATGAAGTAATAATGGAGTAGAGAAGGACTAAAACATAACCAAAAACAAAGACTAAAAGTTCGGATAATAACAGCATGAATAGTACTAGTACATGCTCCCCCTTCGACCTCCCTACGCTAGCAGGATGGAGTCAGGAATACCCACTCAACTAACAGTTAATACGCATAAATGCTCATAAGGGATGTGTATGCTAGATTACAAGCTTTGATCGAGGATCATTCGCAAGAGAGAATTTAAAGTGGAATCAGAAAGCAAGTGAGGGGGGAAGAACAGAAACAAAAGAGAGGGATGTTGAATGTTTGTTAGACGCTCCGGAGAGGAATTCGAAGTCGGTTTAAAGAAGTGATAAGCCGCTGGCGGTATATATGTGCATATTTATGCAAAGGAATAAAAAAGAGTACATTTGCATTTTTAAGAGCGATAACAAAGGTTTTCCCCATTTGGGGTCAAACGGCATTGGGGTCCGCAGATTGGCTGGCTTGCAGTAGATTCATCGTTCCCTTTTTCGGGGTGAGGGAAGCCCACCAATGCGGTGTTCGGCGAATGATATTAGTTATACCAGGTGGATGTTTTGGCATTTTAACAGTAGCTTCACTACTTCATCATGCCCCTCCGCAGCAGCCCGCGCGAGCGGTGTTTGCGCATCATTGTCCGGGATGTTGGGGTTGACATCTTCGCGTTCTAGTAGCAGTTGAACTACTCCAAAATGGCCATTGTCGGCAGCCCATGAGAGCGGCGTTTGGCCAGCCTGATCGGTCAGATCAGGGTTGACCTTTCCGCATTTTAACAGTAGCTTCACTATTTTATCCTGCCCCTCCCCAGCAGCCCACGAGAGCGGTGTTCTGCCCGAATCGTCCTCGATATTGGGGTTGACATCTTCGCGTTCCAGTAGCAGTTGAACTACTCCAAAATCGCCCGTCCCGGCAGCCCACGTGAGGGGTCTTTGGCCAGCATGATTGGCCATATTAGGATTGAGCTTTTGGCATTTTAACAGTAGGATCACTATTTCATCATCCCCCCACCCAAGAGCCCGCCAAAGCGGTGTTCCGCCATTATCATACGGGATATTAGGGTTGAGATCTTCGTGTTCTAGCAGCAGTTGAACTACTCCAAAATGGCCTTTCTTGGCAGCCCACCAGAGGGGTGTCCGGCCAACCTCATCGGTCATATTAGGGTTGACATTTCGGCATCTTAACAGTAGCTTCACTACCCCATCATACCCATTCCTAGCAGCCCGCGCGAGCGGTGTTCGGCCTTCACAGTCCGGGATATCGGGGTTGACATCTTCGCGTTCTAGCAGTAGTTGAACTACCCCAAAATTGCCTCCCCCGGCAGCATACCCTAGCGGCGTTTGGTGAAAGAAACTAGCTACACCAGCCTGGATGTTTTGGCATTTTAACAGTAGCTTCACTACTTCATCATGCCCCTCCCCTGTAGCCCACAAGAGCGGCGTTCGGCCACAATCGTCCGGGATATTGGGGTTGACATCTTCGCGTCCTAGCAGTAGACGCACTACTCCATGATGGTTATTCATGGCAGCCCACAAGAGCGGTGTTCGGCCAACCTCATCGGCCATATTAGGGTTGACATTTAGGGATCCTAACAGTAGCTTCACTACTTCATCATGCCCCTCCCCAGCGGCCCATGAGAGCGGTGTTCGTCCCAAATTGTATTCCATAATCATGCTGGCGTTGTCCTCACTTTCCAACCGTAGTTTCAGTACTCAAAGGGCGGAAAAGGGCCGGGAAAGAGAAAACACAGGATTGGCAAGCCTCGGTTACTTGAAGGAAATGCAGGTAATCGACGCCTTTGAGGAAATAGAAAACCACCCACTTGAGGGATTCGTGATCGGAGGCGGTTGGTCAAATAGGCTGCCTCTGGCAAAAGTAGAAAAGGGTGAGGGTGATAGAGGTCTGGTCGTGCGCATATACAACTCCCGCCGTACAAGCACCGCTAGGATGCTGCCGTGACGTGAGCGTTGTGAGAAGAGGCCCGGAATGAAGGTGGTAGGAAAGCTGAAGTGTGTTCGCTATTCGATGTGTAGAGTGATGATGATTATCATTTCGGAAGAAGAGAACGCAACTCAGACTAAATACAGTTTGTAGTAGCCACTCGCACAGTGGGCTCTCTATCACACAAACACCAGAAACACCAGTCACCCTCGAGATGGTGACAGTTCCACTCGCCTTACTAACCAATACCGGTGTGCCCTAACGTGGCATCCCACGGTGGGGTTACTCCATCAAGAGGGAGGAACGGAGAAATCAACCAATAAATGTGGCGGCCGTGTTCTCGAAGATGTCCACGGTTGACCTAATCTTAATTGCAAAAGCAGTATCATACTGTCAGTGCTGCAAAGAATCCCAGGAAATCGAGCTTGTATAGCTTTCTAGGACCTCTGCAGAACAGTCACATTCACTACCGGTAACTACAGGAACCTAACCAAAAATGACTTATGATACTCGGTACAAATAACTAGCACCCCTCTATTCGTGCCCTCGAGGCTTCCTCCTCGCTCCCATGCGTCCTATCCCACTATAGTACTTTGCTTGTCCTAGTGTTTTGTTATGCAACATTTTTTTTCTTTCTTTTTTTTCTTGCCTGACCCATCTTTCCAGAGATGATTTATTTTTGCTGGGCATGGGAGAGTCCGCTCCCAGCAAGCAATTAAGCATCTGGGCCCCTTGTTCAGTTTGGAAATACTTCTCAACCGCTTAGCCGATCAAATTACTGACTTATCGGATGACCAGATGGAATGTTTTAGATCAACTATCCAGATAAAATAGTACAGCCACATTCCAAAAGTTCTCGCGCCCTGGCTGGTACCGTGACAAATTTCCATACCGGATGTATTATAACCTTTCTTGTCACGTACCAGCCAGGGTGCGAGAACTTTTGGAATGTGGCTGTACAGTATATATTATCATACCGGTAGGATTAGCCTATCTACCGTAGACACTTAAACGCCAAGCTCCCCTCCTCCCAACCAACCAACCAAACGATACAAATCATTGGCGCTTCCAAATTCCCAACTATGCTAATATGACATTAGACCAACGGCAGCGGCCCTCCTGCATGGACTAAACCAAAGCTAGAAGTTAGCAATTACCGAAAGCTTGGCAGCCACGCCCGAGAGCAAAAACATCCGGAGAAAAGCAAGGAAGGAATACGAGTACCTACTTGTATCGTACCCAATGACATGACAACAAAAAAACCTCTTGCTGTGAAGGGAGTTTTTCTTTTCTTTTCTTTTCTTCTCAAATATTCGCCAACAGTTTCCAACTTTTCACTTATCATACCTGCGCGGGGCGCCGCCACTCTACGGTAGATCATCATACGAAATGGTGAGTTGGGGAAAAGTACGAGTAAAACCCCCTTACCCTTAGCATTCATTATCACTCGGGTCTAATTCCCCCGCCTCTCTCTGGTTGTCTACCGGAATGTGCCTACCGAGTGTACCGCCCTATCCCCCCACTTACGGATTTGGTTGCTCTGGGCAGGCTTGTATGATATCATAGCTTTGATGGCTGTGCGCACGTAACTTATTTGGTTGTTATAATGTAGCGTTCGGTACTTGTATTAGGAGGGGAGTAATAGGGGGGGTGGTATTGAGCTGATGCTGGGTACTTTTGTTGTCTTTCCCCTCCCTTTTTTTTCTTTCTCTCATCCCGTCGCTGAGAGAAGAGGAAAAAGAGGTTTTATGGCCAATGAATGTTTTATATTCTTCCGGTTTGCAAATAAAATGAAGGAAAGTGGTACAAAGTGGTATTAAATAGTAGTAAAAGAACGAAAAGAAGGTTAAAGTTAGACTAGTGGATAAATGAAGCACCGGTAGCAAGTTTTTTTTCTTTTTCTTTGTGGCTGTTGGAGTGATCCACAATTGACTCGCCGACTGTTTCCGTGTGTATCCGCCTTCTGAGGCTGAAAATAAAAATAAAGAAATACTCTTAAAAAATTTAATCATGACCCTCGCAGTAATAGCCATAATCCTCTTGTGACAATAGGAAAGGTTTTTTTTTTTGGAAAGTAAAAAGGGGAAGATTAAAGAAAGTAGAGAAAAGTAATAATGATAGCCATGTCACGAATCCTGCGTGTATCATACCCGTAAAGGAATCCCACATATGGTGGATAGATTCCTGGATTGTTTGTAGACCCTGTTAGACCAAACCAAGAATTTCGTCCAACGTCCTAACAATCCCGTGAATGTACCTCTCCCTGAAAAGCCGGACCGATATCCTGGAATTATCCAACTTTTCAAGGTCAATGTAGCCCCGCGAAAGAAAGAGCTTAACGATTCTCTCATGGCCTCCGTTGACGGCACGCACAAAGGGTGAATCCCCACGATGGTCCTCAACGTCGGGGTTCGCGCCGTGGTCTAGGAGTAACTCCACCATATCATACTGCCCAAAAATCACGGCGACATGTAATGGTGATCCCGAGCCTAGGGTCCCCATGTCCAGGTCGATATTTCTGCCTTGAGTTACCAACATGCGGACCAATTCGAAATCCCTGGTTTTGATCCCGGAAATGAGCGGAGTCCAGCCAGTGTCACATGGAGCATTAACGTCTGTCCGGGGGTCGTTTAGTAGGGCTCGTACAGCTTCACGATTTCGGGAAATGACAGCAGCGAGCAGTGCTGTCCGGCCCCAATTCCCGAGCTGGTTGACAGCAGTTCTGGGATCCTGTAGTAGATGGGTGATCACCTCTTCATTGCCGTGATCGGCTGCAAGGTGTAACGGGCTGTCTCCGTGTTGATCCGTAGTAGTAACCGTGAAGCCCCCATCCTCAAGCAAGCACTGGACAACCCCGGATTGGCCATTGTGGCAGGCCCTGTGCAGTGCCGACCAGCCTAAAAAATCCCTAACGTTCCGGATGAGCTCTGGACGGCTCAACAGAAGCTGCACGATGTCTACGTGCCCACCGACTGCAGCGTGGTGCAATGCCGTGTCTTGAATGAGGCATTGTGATTTAACATTGATATCGATGTCGTCCCTTGCAACGAGCAAACGCATGGCTGAGATGTGGCCGAACATCGCCGCCGCGCACAGAGGCGTCATGTTGTCCTCATTGAGCGCGTTTGCTTCGATACCGCATTCTAGTAGGGTGCGTATGCCCGCCTCATTCACCCAGGGTAGGGCGTCGACGAGAATTCCCCTGCCAACTTGATCGAGGACGCCGTAGTGTATCAGCTGTTTGACCGCATGGTGGTCTGCTCGGTTTGCTGCTTCGAATAGTGCCACCCTTCCGTAGTTTCGATATTTTGCACTGCAAGCCGACTTCAGGAGTGCTGGGGCTAAAAGGTAGGCGAATTGGGGGTGAGTCCGCATCAAGGAATTGATGTCCCCAGGTGATAACCCGCCGGCGATTTCCAGGGCCATCTCATTTGGAAGATCCAATAGTGACAAGAGCATTTTTTTTTTTTGATAATTGGGGGAGGATCCAGGAAGAGGGCACTTATGTTTCTTTTTGGAATTCCCTCGGGGGTGTTTGGAAGGGCTGGCTAGCAGCCTCGTGTGTGCGCCGGGGGGAGTTGTGCTAGTAGTGTTGTGAAGGAGGGGAGGAGGTCTGTATTGCACTTAACAAGGATGTAATGATGTCGAGTACAAAGGTGGGGGAGGACTTTTTAGTGAAATAATGCCTTGCTGAGAAAGTCCTTGGACTATATACTTCGGAATCCTGCCGAAGCACTCGGCAACAATAGTATCAAAGTCTCGGCCTTTCTTCAGTTACTGACAACTGGCACATCGCTTGCGGCGGGCGAATGGGGGGGGGGGTCTGGAAAATGAGGTGGTGGGGAATAAAAAAATAAGATAAGAAAAAATACAATGACTTGATGGCCAATTAGTTCTCGAGACTTGCTAGCTCAACGCTCGTGATAGAGTAAGGATTATGTATCCCTTTCCTTACATCCTGCACTCGTACCGTCTTGCGGCCGTTTTTGTAGATTCCGGCGGGGCGCCCGCCACTCGGCATATCCTTTTTGTATCGCCGCTAAGCAGAGACTGGGTTTCCCGACTGTATAGGCGCAGCCTCACTCTCTGAAGCCCTGAATCAGACCCAATGATATTTTGCTACATTTGTGCATCGAATCGATGGTATACACTCGTGCCATTATTCGCTTCACTAGAGATTTCGACTATGCGGTGCACGGCTCGGGAGCCATTAGGATTTTTTACACGGTCGAGCATTCCCCGCCGTTCATCGAGCTATTGGGGGCGCCTAAAATCACCCTAAAATCACCCTCCGCCTGTAAGATATCCTCCCACCGACATGGGGGGAACAATGGGGTAAATGTGTAACTTCTATTGGATTTTGGTGAGAAAAACCCCGCACACGCCTCTGGCATTGACCAATACCAGTTATTCGGCAGTCCACTGAAGATTCTATCGGCTGAGCTATTGTCAAATCCTGGATTTTCCCCAGGGCTAAGCATTACTAGCCTCAAGCTTTGATACCTATCTCTTGTTATTTATGTTCCGGTTGGTGGTTATATCCTGGTGATCGCGCAATCAGATCCAGCAGTCGAATTCTGTCCCTGGACCAAGGCTTTTTTGTCGGCCTATGGCCCCGGCATAGCATGTCACTCGATAGATGATCCCTTAATGTGCCCTTTGCACTTTTCTCGGGTGCCCTTAATGCTAGCATTATAAGACATTTTATGATAAGTTACACGATCTTGGCTTCAAATGACTGCAAAGAGAAAAGCACGGCGGAAGGGAAGGGCTTGAGGAAGTGAGGGGCTTGAGTCGGGGACACGCACCACGAAGATCAAGAGGATCAGCAGAAAACTTGTGCTCAGCCGACAATCAGCGCAAAGCCGGCAGGTGCGGGTGCCTCGATCATTTGCAAGAATCTCCCATCAAGAACCCCCCCCCCCATCCCGGTACCGGAGCAAGAGATCCGACCCCAAGAGCGGGAAGAATTCCCACCAAACTGCTTCCTATGGTTGAACCTTTGTACCGAGGTAGTGCCTTTAAACCCAACCGGATACCGAGAGTTTGATATTAGCTCTAGACTTACAATATAGCCGTGGGATTGGTGAAATGCTTGCAGAGTCGGTCGCCTATTTTTTCCTACAGAGTTGTCGCGTGATTCACCCCGGAACATACCTGGCTCCTCGGTCTCAATGTCCGCCACTATTTCGTTTTATCCACGGCGGGGGGTTAACACCCTCAACCATGATCAGGCCCATCTTAGTTTGTTGGTCTTTTGATCGAATTTTAGCACTGCTTCTCCTTTGTGGCTCTGTTTCAGTTCAGTCTCACTTCTATCTCTTGTTCCGCGTCTTTATTTTACCCCATCCGGCAGACAACACTAATCCAGCCAACCTCGACGGAGGTCCCGAGACGCAGGATGCTCCTCAACACCGTCTCATACGCGCCACCGACGATGTGCAAGACAGGTGAGATAATGGCCATTATCTGATGAGGCCCAAGTTCCACAAACGCATGGATACGTGGCTCAGGCTCGCGGAAAATTACCCTTTGACTCTAGGCTACTCCACCTCTCTGATCTACCATCCTGCACCCGCTCTGCCGTCCAGTGCCACCTCAGAGTTCAATCGGCCATGATCACGATGTGATAGTGTGCGGGTGCTTTTTCCGCATATCCCCCGCTCTTACACGTACCAGGATGGTTCGGACGGGATTCACGAAACCCCCACCCCCCTACTTGAAGCACTGCATCCTGACCTGGTGTGTCCTTTAGGGAAACGCTGATGAGCAGAGAAAAACAGGCCCCTTGCTGAAGCAGAAAAATTGCCTACGGTACAGAAGCAAATCACACCCACACTTTTCCAACGCTTCTTGCATTAAGTTAGGCGATATAACAATTGCGACCCGGAGGGGAAGACTGGTTAGACACTACGAGAAACCGGAAATATTTAGACTATCATGGTGAGCTTACGAGTTAACAGGCTTTAGTGGATCGGGGAACACCAGTGAGTTCCCCGCAGCGTGTTTTCGAACCCTTGACGTGGCTAGTATTCCACTTCTAAATAGTCAATAGGATTTCCTCTTGGAGTATCGGGTCAACACTAATATCACTAATTCGTATTTATCAAAGATAGGGAGATTCAGCACATCGTCACTGTAGAGGGTAGCGGGCATGATGCGCTTATGGGGAGTTTGTGTAGGAGAGCGAAATGAGATAGAGATAGATATCGAGTACCGGTAGCTAAACAGGTCTTACCACAAGGGCGAGAGAAATCTAAATATTTGTCGAAATTGCATTTGACCGGAAGACTCCGAGTTGTGGCCCCTTCAGGGCAGTTCTTCAGCCTTGATAACTATGATAAGATCTGGACTTAGAGGGGTCTTTTCCCTCCAGCGTTTGCCGTACTTTTGCACCAAGGGAATAATCCCAAACGCAAGAGCACAGACAATTGCCTGGGTGCCAAAAGACCAGTTCGCACCTACGGCATCTGCCCATTTTTTCTGGAAAAATGGCACAAGAAAGCCGTGAAGAACACGGGTAAAGTTGAGGAGTGCCGATGCCGCGGCGGAATTTTTCGGAAAGCAATCGAGTGTATAGGCTGGAATTGCATAGCATTAAGGATCGATTATATCGTAGTCTTCAGGGACAGCTTACCAGATATTGCTACTGTGCTAATCATCAAAGACCAGATGTATGTTCCCCACAACAGCGCAATAATGCCCCAAGCCCACAAGTCCCGCAGTCCTATTCCTAGAAGTCCAAGACCAACGGCAGTGAAAACGGTGGAGAAATATATTGCCCAGAGACGTGATTCGGGTTCGAACGAGCCGTCGTTTTTGCGGATAGAGCGAGCTTGGATCAAATCGTTGAAGAAATGTCCCCATAGCTCTCCGAGGACTACCCCGACCATAGGGGCAATATATATGAATCCAATGCCGGTACTGTCAAATCCGTAGCCTTTTGGTGGAGGAGGTGTGAGGAACAAAACTAGGCTTCCATTGATCCCAACAGACCACATGTATGTTGCACCGTGATAGAAGACTATGAAATTAGCATGTTATAACAGTGGACGAACGGAATTTTAAGAAACTAACAGAGTGTATAGAATTGGGGTTTGCTAAAAACTTTCCCAACTTCAAAGCACCCTTGCAAAAAGGTAGGTTTCCCCTGAGCACGATAACCGTACATTCCGGACAACGTTTGTACTTTGTATTTCCAGTATGTTTTAGGCCTTTGTGGGTTGTTGCTGTAATCGAGACGATCGAAGGATGTCTCGTCCATCCAAAATATAATGAGGATCAGGCCGAGCCCAACGAAGGCAGAGACAATCCAGAATGCAGTACGCCACTTTTGTGTGGTCATGATGAATGAAGCTAGGAAAGGACCAAAGTAGGGGCCTAAACATTACCACATCAGCACCACGGGTATTAGAATAATGGAATAGAAGCAATTGCGCTAATAGAAAATCTATATCAGGACACAAGAGCAAATGTTTCTTACCAATCAGAATTGACCATCCCCAAATGCCCAATTTCCTCACATGCTCCTCGAAGAAGAATCTGATCAGTTTGGTACGATTAGTCAATTATTTTTCTCACCGCACTACGAGGGGAAAGCATCATCAAAACGAAACTCACATGTCCCGAATGACCGTCATTCCGAGCACCTGTGCAGCCGTTGCGAAAAACCCCTGTACAACTCTAATTGCTATAAACCCAATCCAATCGTCCGGGCACAAAGCGCACGCGATAGTCATGAAGAAAGTTATAAAAGTGCTCCAGAACATCACAGGTAAACTGTCGTGCGCATATTAGTTGCCATACACTACTCGCGGGGGGAAGATGTCAACAAAATAAATGGGGCACAAAGACTTACGTTCCAAAACGCTGAGCAAACGGTACGGCAATCAAACTTCCAAAGCCTTGTGTCTATAATTGAAGGAAAACATTGTTAATACTATCGAATAAAAGTGAATGTGCTACTTTTTCAAACTTCCAAACTCACAAATGTATTGCCGGACAAGGAACGGGTGGAATCAGCCGGGGTAAGTTTCCATTCTTTGGCCTGTGGAACGATCATTGGAACTCCATATCCGGCTAAAAAATCTGTCATAAAGGTCATATAGCAAACTGCAGCGAGGACTAAGTGTTTTTTTCTCCATGACCACTGTATAGCTGATACTTAGTATTGAAATTGTTTGTTTCACCTCTGAATGATATAACTTACCATAAGAGGGTCGTTTTTGTCATGAATCGGCCCGCTGGTCAAACCGGAAGAGCCTGCTGTAAGGTTACCTTGTTCAATCATCTCTAGGGCTGTGGGAGCAAGGGAAGGTGTTTGCTTATTCTCATTCGTCATTGTAAAAGTATGCTGGTTATTTTTTTGATTTTTTGATAACGCTCGACGAGGACTTCTGGCTTCGTTTCGGTATGTAGATGAATAAAGGCCAGAAAGGATATGGGGAGGCGAAATAGGAAGATGGGAAAATGGGGAGGTATGATATGATAATAAAAGATGGGAGATTGACGCCTTGCGATAAGGTTGTAGGGTACTGTAGCCAGTACGCATGCGCTACTTATACGATGGTGAACAGAAGGTCGGTGTATGTCCCCCCCATACTTGGGAACAGCACAATGCAGATGTATATTGTGGTAGAGTCTCAAATAATTGAGCCATGTTCTAGTTAATCCAAAAACTTCCACCGGAAAAGGCGCGAGAGTCACAGCAAAAACCGAGCGGCTCAGCCTCTCCCGGAGACCCAGAGCGACAAAAGTCACTAACCCTTATGAATTGGTATCACTCTAATGTCCTAGCACCCCGTTGAGCTATTTGAGATTCTGGGTTATCATAGAATTTAAGCTCTTTCCCTGCAGGTCTCCCTGGTTGCCCCCGATATCCCCCTTTGGCCATCAAATTCTGAGAATTGAATGCGATCATCTTAGTTTGTCTTAGATTAAGATTTCAGCTCTGAGCTTACCGGCTTAGTGTTTAGAATTTATCAGATTGTGGGGAGCCTCGCCCTAGATTCTATCTCACTCTTGGACTCGAGGTAGCCGGACTTGTATCATATGCCTAATAGGCTTGAAAAACCCGCAAATTTCAAGTGATAATTGATCCTACCCAAGCTCTTAGGGTGTAGTATCACTCGCGATTACTTGTATATATCACACCTGGTGTGGGGTTTGGCTGTATATCCTCTCTATTGAAATTCAGAGCAAAAAAATATTCTTACCAATTCTGCTAGCAGGTTTCAGGTTATTTCTTGCATTTCTCTCCGTCTTGAGTGCTGCGCTCTATCTGGTTTACCTCTTATTATATGTACTTTCTCGCCATTTGTCGCTGACTAATTACAAGGAAATCCTTTTCTCTTTTATTTTCCCCGGCTTTTCTCTTTTCTTTCCTCTTCTCTTTTCTCAACAAGTCTTTTTTCCCAACGACGAACAAAACCAATGAAACCTATTTTAACTCAACTCTTATTTAATTTTGACCTTCAATCTCTCTCTTGTTCTCACCTTCATAAAACTTTTCCCGCACATTCTCTACCCGACAAGCGGCTGTTCAAAGGCTTCATTCCACCTACGGCTTACAGGGTTTGGTTTGCCACAGACAATTTCTAACACCCTCCTCAACGATTCATCACCCTAATCACATAGAGTCACTCGTCTCCTCGTTGCACCAAACTTGTTGGAAATGCCCCCACTTGTTTGCCCCAGCACGCGCACGCACCAGTGGAACACGCAAGCCTTGAAAATTTTCTCTTATAAAATTTCCTTCCTTCTTGTCTTCACCCGCTTCCCCTTTTTTCTTCCTTAACTAAAGCAATCTTCAACTCCTTCATCGCTTAATGCAAATTTATTGTGTTCACCTGAGCCACTTCACTTCACTCTGCAAAACCCCTCTCTCCATCATTACCTCCTATTCGATTATCCCCAACAAAACTGTTGCAATCATTACTTCGGTGTGATGGAAAGTACGAGAATGCCCGGCTATCTTCCGCCCTATGAGGGAAATCTCAACCGGTCACGCTAAAGCACCGAGACAGCCACCCCCTATTATCACAGGTATTTAACAAGCCCCCAGACGCTTTTCATTTATCCCGGAGAGCTTTCAAATTGCTAACTAGTCTCTTAGAATAAGAAAATTACGCCAATGTCTAGTCAGAACGCCGCTCTCATGGACAACAAACCAATGTTCCCGAAGGTCCAGACCGTCTATCTCGGAGGTAGGAAGGGATGGACTATGAGCCATCCTCCGTCATTTTTTGGTTGAGCGGACCTACTCCCAACAGTCGAAGACATGGATGGACTGTGTGCCTGGGCGTCCTGTATATGGTAAACTCGGGCAATTATCCTTAGTCCCTCATGCCGCGCCTTCGCCGACCTTCATATTAAGCAACTAAAACGTGCACCTCATGGTGATACACCACTTTATCCATCCACCGCTCGCAAACTCATTTAACATGGGCATCCAATATGGGTGGGCACTTTACAACCCCATAGTGTTAGGAATATGGTTACTGGCCCGGTAATGCTCCCTTGGATTGTGGAGTGCTCCCAAACTTATTATTAATAGAGGCAGCAGATAAAATCCGATGATTTATTCCCGGGCTGAAGGTATGCCCTCACATTAGACTCCGAGATTCCTACATGGGCTATTTATTTAACCAGATTTCTGTGTAGGGGTGGGCCGAAATCACTAAACATCGCCCACCCCGCCCCCCACAGCCCCGTCGGGTATGCCCCACTTGCACGCAACAGTGCATGCAGTGTTCCCAAGCGTCTAACCCCCCCCCCGTTAGGACGGGACGGAGGTCGGATCTGGGGCTCTGCCCGGGACGGGCTACACAGCCCATAGGTGTCTTACTCCGAAATACCTACGGATGACGGTCGGGCCGACGACGACCCGGCCCTGCGAGCGATCGCCGGGCTCTACAGATAACGGCATAGCCCAGCAGGGCCCCACGGGAACATCCTATTTTCACTGAGACTGCAGGACCCTGCAGTCAACCCCTTGGATGGCGGTCATTACGGGAGACGGACGCTGTTCCCTGTCATCCCTATCCACGCTGCCATGGACCCCCGGGACGGTTGGGAACACTGAGTGCATGCATGCACTCGTGGGACACGCAAGGGTTGGAAGTTTTTCTCCTATAAAATCTCCAATCCCGTTTCTACTTTCCTCCCCCTTTCTGTCCGTGCTATCGTACAATTCCTTAGCCCCTTCCATACAAATTACTCTCGTCCACTTGAACTACTCCGCCTCGCTCCGCAAAATCCTTCAGTCCGATCACCGGCTGGATCTCCAACACCTTCATTCTCAACAACCCCCTGCTGCCTAGCATCCCCTCTCCGACCTTGGTATAGCTGGCAGTCCTACCCCTACCCACAACAAACACTACCCCACCCTATAGGGTCCGCCGTCCGAGCCAATGACGGCCCTCTTGGAAATTTGCCGCCCTAGACGGACTGGCTGCGGTCACCCTGCGGGCTCTCAGATTGTTCGGAACACTGGGAAAAGCAGGCGAGTAGGAAAGGGGAAGAAGTGAAGGCAAGGAGGAGACGTCTGTGAATTTTCGGATTCGTACCTTGCTTGCTCCTCCTATATACTATGAGGGAAAGGTTTTATTTAGACGATACAGCAATCTTTCCTAATTCCGCGTTCCTTCCACCAAGGCAAGTAGCAAGTACAAACAACCCCCCCGCCATAACCAATCCCTCTAGAGATGCTAATACGACAGCGGCCTCCGATCCCCTACCCATAGCATACAGATCCATCCTCCACACCTCCGTCATTTATACCCCCCTGTCGTTTCCTGCCATATATGAGCGATTCATGTATCGTATACAAGCTAGGTATACCCATTCTTCCGCCTTGATTCGTCATGAGTGATAAAGGAAACTACTAACAAAAGAGTGACACGATATGAAAAGTACAAAAGAAATATCTTTCACGGAGTGAGTCTAGGTGCTACCAGGTGTTCCGGAGCTACGATGGAAGAAACAATGGACACAGCGTACATGCCTACACCCAGCACTCCTCTCGACGATTGGCCACCTTTTGTCATCAAGTCCGGACTTTCTGAGCCCATCAAACACTTAGGGCAGATGCGAGATGGTGGCTGGACAGCTCGGGGGATGATGTGAAGATCGTTGTGCTCACAGTGTTACCAACAAATCAGATAAGCAAGGGCATAGCAAAGCCGGGCATGGGCTGTCAAAACTCTCAGAGATCCGCCCTTGCCGGAGCCTGCAGGTTTTGAGATATCCGAACCTGACTGAGAAGGGTCACGCCATCTGCTGTATAGGCTCAGGACCGGCTTCCTAATAGGTCGCTCTATGTAGCCTAGATTATCAAGCCGAACCTATAACATTTCATGATGTTTAGTTTCTTTAGTTTTAGTTTACACTCAGTTTGTCCTTATTCTGTTGCGAATTGTTTCTCAAGAAGCGGTTGTCATATTATTAAGAGAAAGCAAAGGGAGCAAGAAAAAGAAAGAAAGCGACGAACTATGTAGAGAAGCAGACACCGGGAATGCGTACTGTGGGGCGAATACCGGGTTTCTTATACTCTAAATTGTTTTTATTTCTTTCTATGTACTTTTATAGTTTTATAGCGCAGGTAGTGGGGGATGGCTTGGCTGGAACGGTTGTCACGAAGCCGGAGCTTAGGGTAGGGTTCTTGGGGCTTGTAGCTATCACGCAGACTGTGAGAGAGAGACGACAGAGAAAAACAACCACCTCATCGAGTGAGGACTTTCCGTACGGTGATCTTTCTTTGTGAACTTACCGATTCCATCTACGAGCTTGGTCAATCCCGATAGTGTGTGCGGCGATAGCCCCTACCGGTCTTCTGTTTTGTTTTATTTTCTCTCCACGATTTCCCGAGATTCGATCATTTACTTCGGCAAGAGAAGTATTTCCCTTTCAGAGGGAACCTCCGCTTGTACCTGTTTGTCCTTTTCAGTACGCAGCACCCGGAAACTTCTGGGGACAAGGGGGACAACACCGCATAGCACAAGGTTCAAGTGTACATAGAGCAATGTAAGAAATAAGGAGAGCACCTCCGAAGGTCTATTGTAACATCCTCCCAAGTTCTTATCCGTCATGCGTTATCACTTGCTAGTATAATACCTCATGTTTCGCAACACTTATCTCATACTCCCATCGCAAACTCTCATCAGAAAGAGCCATGAAAGGAGAAGAATTACGGTAGTTCATCTATATACATTATGCGGGGAAAAAATTGGCCGCAACGTGGGCATCCACCTGGTGTAAGTACTGCACAGTACAGTAACGTTACAGTGCCCGTTTAGTAGGATGACGACCTGTAGGTGAGTATTAGTAAGCTATCGACAAGAACTGCAATGTTTCCCAATTACAAGATGACATTAGAATACCAGAACAGGATAGTCCCCAGCAAACTTGATCACCCCGGAGCCGGCCAAATAGAAACAGAGCCAGCGGTGGGGGGGAAAATTCGAAAACATAAGTATGAAATCCGAAAAACCGGAAGCCAAGGTGGACAAGAAATTCTAGAGGAACGATACTAAGCTCGACAGCTTGTTGCATGCTATCATCAATGGCTTTACTATGATACTTTTTTCTTTTTTTCTTTTCCGCAAAGCGACTAGGATTCATACGCCAACTGGAAGAACTTGAAGTAGCAGAGGCCCAGCAGCCGTGTGGATATCCTGATAGGGATGTTATAGGATGTCTTTGGATAAACTTGTATTTCTTTTTTTTCATCTTTTTTTCATGAATCAAATACCGCGCCTTGGGAGGATGGCGTCGCTGCGGGGATTGCTCTTAGGTCAACCCCGATTTAATCAATCACTCAAACTGGTGACTTGTATTCCTGTATTGACAAACATGCGAATTATGATATTGTTTCTACGGTATATTATTCGCAGTTCACAATGGAGTGCCCGTGCGGAAGATCAGGACTCCCGAGGGAACTCTCCCTGAGAACCAGCAGCCTCGATTCAGAATTCGAGATTTTAGGGGGGGTTGAACGGTTTCCCCACTTCGAGAGGCGCACAAAATGAGTCGTGTTTAAAGACCTATTGTAGAAAATGTTGAGATATGTGTTGAGATATGATCCTCCCGGCGGAGCTACGAGAGATGTGCTTAAGGCTTCCTACTCACTATTGCGTATGAGAGGCCGTACGCGGATGTGTATATTCTACATCATGGGTTGAGTCATCACGATAGGGTATGCTTATACCGTTTATGTTCCACTTAGCTAGCTAGAGAACTTAATCAACGATCTTCCGCTGCACAACAAAACAGTCCACTTCTTGACAGAAAAAAGCGGGGGGGGATGTGAGTGACAGAGGGTGACCAAGTAGGTTTAAGGAAACTGTGAGGCATAGAGTTTTGGACTGAGGGCCTCAACGCATCCGGTGGTAGCATGGTATTTCTGCTCCCAAAATTATCTACTGTGCTAGTAGATAAAATGCTCTCGTCAACATCCTCCAGGACAAATGTACCATCGCCGGGGATTGCCAGTCCAAGTCACGGAGAGGGGGGGTGCCCTCGTGCCGAACACGAGTGGTCGAGTGAAGGACGAGTTTCACCCCGGGCACGGAGCCCCCAAGCCCGGTGGAAGGAATTTAGCAGGGGGGAGGTGACGCTACAGCAGTTACTAGGAACAGATATGGCCTCTGGCGACAGAAAGAGATGATGAATGCAAGGTGGGATGGTGAATCGTGGGCCTTTCTCCTGACCAATCCTACCGTTGTACTACGAGCAAGATGACTGAGTGCACGATCTCGGGAGGAGATGAGGAACAGGAGCTATCGATAATAGAGCTAAAATCCTAGCTGAAACACCGGAACATAGAACAGAACACAACCACGGCCGCTGGTAAACGGAACTATGCTATCCTACCCATAGGTTAAAAACGATACTTCTGGGCCAGTCACTGAATGGATCTGGCATGAAGGGTGGTCGTCCAAACACAGGCTCCAGCAATAGGATGCCCGAAATCCGAACAAATTTCCACAGAGTGCCTTCCGAGTGAGATGTTGTGAACATATTATAAAAGTTTACAGGCATATATCATGGAACCCAAACACTTCAGTCCGAGTTTTGTATGGGCGGTCAGATACGCATAGATAATTTACCATATAAAAGGCTTATCACTGTCCTTTCCTGTACCAAAGAATGGTTACATCAGGGGACACTAGCCGTGGAATTCGGGGAACATTTGTCCTCAGACAAAGGAACCAGGCGTTTTGAAGGTAGGGAATAGGTACAGACCGGAACCCCCTCACCCCCGCGCTCCTTATTCTATCGATATTATGAGAGAGAGTACTACTATGATTGGATACTAATGTCCTTTTTAGATAAAAGTATCAGGCGCCTGAAGTGTATATTTTCTGAAAAATCAAGGAGAAAGAGTATTATCGGCCAGTTCCTATGGCCTAATGGCTTAGGAGACTGGTAGGCTAATTTTAAACAGGAGCCATCATAAGTTTGAATCCGGGGCTGACAGTGTTGCTTTTGCAATTAATATTAGGGCAACCGTGGACATCTTCGAGAACACGGCGGCCGCATTTATTGGTCGTTTTCTCCGTTCCTTCCTTTTGATGGAGTAAACCCACCGAGGAGTGCCATGTTAGGGCATACCGGTATTAGTTAGCAGGCGAGTGGGAGTGTCACCATGTCGAGGGTGACTGGTGTTTCTGGGGTTTATTCGATTGAGGGCCCACTGTGCGAGTGGCTACCACAAACAGTATTTAGTCGAAGGTGCGGGCTCTTCTCGCTGAATGATAACCATCATCGCTCTACACATCGAATAACGAACACACTTCAGTTTTCCTACCACCTTCATTCCGGGTCACTTCTCACGACGCTCGCCTCACAGCAGCCTCCTAGCGGTGCTTGGACTGCGGCAGTTGTCCCTGCGCACGACCAGACCTCCATAACCCTCACCCTTTTCTATTCTTGCCAGAGGCAGGCTATTTGACCAACCCCCCACGATCACGAATCCCTCAAGTGGGTGGTTTTCTATTTCCTCAAAGACGTCGATTGCCTACATTTCCTTCAAGTGGCTGAGGCTTTCCAATCAGTGTTTTATCTTTCACGGGCCTTTTCCGCCCTTTGAGTACTGAAACTGCAGTTGGAAAGTGAGGACAACGCCAACATCATTATGGAATACAATTTGGGACGAACGCCACTCTCATGGGCCGCTGGGGAGGGGCATGATGAAGTAGTGAAGCTACTGTTAAGGTGTCGAAATGTCAACCCCAATATCGCCGATGACGATGGCCGAACACCGCTCTTGTGGGCTGCCGAGAGAGGCCATCATAGAGTAGTGCGGCTACTACTAGAACACGAAGATGTCAAGCCCAATATCCCGGACGATTCTGACCGAACACCGCTCTTGTGCGCTGCTGGGGAGGGGCACGATGAAGTAGTGAAGCTACTGTTAAAATGCCAAAACATCCAGCCTGATATAACTAATGACATTTGCGAAACGCCACTATGGTTGGCTGCTGAGAGAGGCCATTTTGGAGTAGTTCAACTACTGCTAGAACGCGAAGATGTCAACCCCGATATCCCCGACATTATGGGCCAAACATCGCTCTCGTGGGCTGCTAGGAAGGGGCATGATGAAGCAGTGAAGCTACTGTTAAGAAGCCGAAATGTCAACCCTAATATGACCGATGAGGTTGGCCGAACACCCCTCTCGTGGGCTGCCTATGAAGGCCATTTTGAAGTAGTTCAACTACTGATACAACACGAAGATCTCAACCCCAATATCACGGATGATTATGGCCAAACACCCTTCTGGTGGGCTGCTTGGCGGGGGCATGATGAAATAGTGAACCTACTATTAAAATGCCAAAAGGTCAATCCTAATATGGCCAATCATGGTGGCCAAAGACCCCTATCGTGGGCTGCCGGGAGGGGCGATTTTGGAGTAGTTCAACTACTGCTAGAACGCGAAGATGTCAACCCCAATATCGCGGATATTTCTGGCCGAACACCGCTCTTGTGCGCTGCTGGGGAGGGGCATGATGAAATAGTGAAGCTACTGTTAAAATGCGGAAAGGTCAACCCTAATATCACCGGTTGGGCTGGCCGAACGCCGCTCTGGCGGGCTGCCGACAGAGGCCATTTTAGAGTAGTTCAACTGCTACTAGAACGCGAAGATGTCGACACCAATATCCCGGACAATAATGGGCAAACACCACTCGCGCGGGCTGCTGCGGAGGGGCATGATGAAGTAGTGAAGCTACTGGTAAAATGCCAAAACATCCACCCTGAAAGAACGAATCTCATTCGCCGAAAACGGCATAGGTGGGCTTCCCGCATCCTAAAAAGAGCGATGAATCTACTGCGAGCCCGCAAATCTGCGAATCCCAATGCCGTTTGACCCCAACAGAGCAAAATCTTGACTACTCTCGCCCTTAAAAACACAAATGTACTCGAGTACTCATTTTTAGGCATTTATATGAATATATACTGCCATCCGCTTATCACTCCTTGCCTATCTCTCCTTTAAACCGGCTCCGAATCCCTCTCCGGAGCATCCAACAAAAATTCAACATCCCTGTCTTTGGTTTCTGTTCCTCCTTCTCCTTTGCTTGCTTCCTCATTCCTCCATTGCGAATAATCATCCCGGATCAAAGCTTGTATTCTAGCATACACATCCCCGTATGAGCATTTATGGGTATTGATTGTTAGTTGAGTGGGTATTCCTAACCCCATCCTGCTAGTGTAGGGAAGTCGGAGGGGGGGGGCATGTACTCGTGCTATTCATGCAGTTGTTATCCGAATTTTTAGTCTTTGTTTTTGGCTATGTTTTAGCCCTTCCATACTCTATTACATCTCTGCGTTCAGAACATGATTGGTCATTACTTTCTAGTCTATTATGTACTGTAAGTCGCTAACTAAAAAGTACTATCTCAGAATTTAATCCAATTTGATCTGTGGAAACTTTTGTGAATCGATTACGGAGGGATCAAGTCGCAAACTCACCGATAATCTTCAATTTGGGTTTAGCTCACCGCAAGAAGGGGGGGCGCTATCATTGGGGGAGGGCCCTATTTGAGGGGCCGCTATTCCTAAATGTTGAGGTAACATAATACACACGAGGGTAAGTAGGAAGACTCGAGGTCTGGAGTGGAGAGTTGCTAGTTGCTTGTACTAAGTAAGTCATTTTTAGTTAGGTTTCTATAGTTAGTAAATGTTACTGCTCTGCAGAGGTCCTAGGCGGTTATATAAGCTCGATTTCCAGGGCTTCTCTGCAGCACTGACAGTATTGCTAGACTATTACAATTAAGATCAGGGCATGTGGACATCTCCGAGAACAGAACCACCACATTTATTGGTCGATTTCTCCATTGCTTCCTTTTCATGGAGTAACCCCACAGGAGGATGCCATGTTATGATATACTGGTATTAGTTAGCATGCGAGTGGGGCCTTCACCATGTAGAGGGTGACTGGTGTTTCTAGGGTTTATTCGATAGAGGGCCCACTGTGCGAGTTGGCTACCACAAACAGTATTTAGTCGAAGGTGCGGGCTCTTCTCCCTGAATGATAATCATCACTCTACACATCGAATAACAAACACACTTCAGTTTTCCTACCACCGTCATTCCGGGTCACTTCTCACGACGTCCGCTCCACAGCAGCCTCCTGGCGGTGCTTGGACTGCGGCGGTTGTCCCTGCGCACGACCAGACCTCCATCGCCTTCACCCTTTTCTATTCTTGCCAGAGGCGGGCTATTTGAACCCCCCACGATCGCGAATCCCTCAAGTGGGTGGTTTTCTATTCCCCAAAAGGCGTCGATTACCTACATTTCCTTCAAGTGGCTGAGGCTTTCCAATCATTGTTTTATCTTTCACGGGCCTTTTCTGCCCTTTGAGTACTGAAACTGCAGTTGGAAAGTGAGGACAACGCCAACATCATTATGGAATACAATTTGGGACGAACACCGCTCTCATGGGCCGCTGGGGAGGGGCATGATGAAGTAGTGAAGCTACTGTTAAGATGCCGAAATGTCAACCCTAATATGGCCGATGAGATTGGCCGAACACCCCTCTTGTTGGCTGCCGAGAGAGGCCATCATAGAGTAGTGCGACTGCTACTAGAACACGAAGATGTCAAGCCCAATATCCCGGACGATTCTGACCGAACACCGCTCTTGTGCGCTGCTGGGGAGGGGCATGATGAAGTAGTGAAGCTACTGTTAAAATGCCAAAACATCCAGCCTGATATAACTAATTACATTTGCCAAACGCCGCTATGGTTGGCTGCTCAGAGAGGCCATTTTGGAGTAGTTCAACTACTGCTAGAACGCGAAGATGTCAACCCCGATATCGGGGACATTTTTGGTCGAACACCGCTCTCGTGGGCTGCTAGGAAGGGGCATGATGAAGTAGTGAAGCTACTGTTAAGATGCCGAAATGTCAACCCTAATATGACCGATGAGGTTGGCCGGACACCCCTCTCGTGGGCTGCCTATGAAGGCCATTTTGAAGTAGTTCAACTACTGATACAACACGAAGATCTCAACCCCAATATCACGGATTATTATAGCCAAACACCGCTCTGGTGGGCTGCTAGGGAGGGGCATGATGAAGTACTGAGGCTACTGTTAAAATGCCAAAAGGTCAATCCTAATATGGCCGGTCATGCTGGCCAAAGGCCCCTATCGTGGGCTGCCGGGAGGGGCGATTTTAGAGTAGTTCAATTGCTACTAGAACGCGAAGATATCAACCCCAATATCGCGGATATTTCTGGCCGAACACCGCTCTTGTGCGCTGCTGGGGAGGGGCATGATGAAATAGTGAATCTACTGTTAAAATGCGGAAAGGTCAACCCTAATATGACCGGTTGGGCTGACCGAACGCCGCTCTGGTGGGCTGCCGACAGAGGCCATTTCAGAGTAGTTCAACTGCTACTAGAACGCGAAGATGTCAACCCCAATATCCCGGACGATAATGGCCAAACACCGCTAGCGCAGGCTGCTGCAGAGGGGCATGATGAAGTAGTCAAGCTACTGGTAAAATGCCAAAACATCCACCCTGAAAGAACGAATCTCATTCGCCGAACACCGCATCGGTGGGCTTCCCGCATCCTAAAAAGAGCAGTGAATCTACTGCGCCGCAAATCTGCGAATCCCAATGCCGTTTGACCCTAACGGGGCAAAATCTTGACTACTATCGCCCTTAAAAACACAAATGTACTCGAGTACTCCTTTTTAGGCATTTATATCCTGCCATCCGCTTATCACTTCTTGCCTATCTCTCCTTTAAACCGGCTCTGAATCCCTCTCCGGAGCATCCAACAAACATTCAACATCCCTGTCTTTTTGTTTCTGTTCCTCCCCCTTCGCTTGCTTCCAGATTCCACTTTAAATTCTCCCTTGCGAATCATCATCCCGGATCAAAGCTTGTAATCTAGTATACACATCCCTGTATGAGCATTTATGGGTATTAACTGTTGGTTGAGTGGGAATTCCTAACTCCATCCTCCTAGTGTCGGGAAGTCGGAGGGGGGGGCAAGTACAAGTACTATTCATGCAGTTATTATGCGAATTTTTAGTCCCTCTTTTTGGCTATGTTCTAGTCCTTCCTTACTCTATTACAACTCTGCGTTTAGAACATGCTTGGTTATTAATTCCTGGTTTATTATTCTATCATGGGCTATATCATACTTCGCCAGCTAAAAAGTACTATCTCAGAATTTAATCCAATTTGACCTGTTGATATGTTTGTGAACCGATTACGGAGGGATCAAGTGGCAAACTCACTGATAATCCTCAATTTGTGTTTAGCTCAGAGCAAGAAGGGGGGGCGCTATCATTGGGGGAGGGCCCTATTTGAGGGGCCGCTATTCCTAAATGTTGAGGTATCATAATACACACGAGGGTAAGTAGGAAGACTCGAGGTCTGGAGTGGAGGGTTGCTAGTTGCTTGTACTGAGTAAGTCATTTTTAGTTAGGTTTCTATAGTGGGTAAATGTATCATAACTACTCTACAGAGGTCCTAGGCGGTTATATAAGTTCGATTTCCAGGGCTTCTCTGCAGCACTGACAGTATTGCTATTACAATTAAGATCAGGGCATGTGGACATCTTCGAGAACAGAACCACCACATTTATGATATTGGTCGATTTTTCCATTCCTTCCTTTTGATGGAGTAACCCCATCGTGGGATGTCATTTTAGGGCATACCGGTATTAGTTAGCAAGACGAGTGGGACTATCCCCATGTCGAGGGTGACTGGTGTTTCTGGGGTTTATGCGATAGAGGGCCCACTGTGCGAGTGGCTACCACAAACAGTATTTAGTCGAAGGTGCGGGCTCTTCTCCCTGAATGATAACCATCATCACTCTACACATCAAATAACGAACACACTTCAGTTTTCCTACCACCGTCATTCCGGGTCACTTCTCACGACGCTTATTCACGGCAACCTCCTAGCGGTGCTTGGACTACGGCAACTATCCCTGGGCACGACCAGACCTCCACCATCTTTACCATTTTCTACTTTTGCCAGAGGCATCACATTTGACCAACCCCTACGATCACGAATCCTTCAAGGGGGTGGCTTTCTATTTCCTCAAAGGCCTCGATTACCTACATTTCCTTCAAGTGACCGAGGCTTGCCAATTCTTTGTTTGCTCTTTCACGGCCCTTTTCCGCGCTTTGAGTACCGAAACCGCAGTTGGAGAGTTAGGACAACGCCAACTCCATACTCCATTATGACAGACAACTGGAGACGAACACCGCTCTCGTGGGCTGCTGCGGAGGGGCGTTATGCAGTAGTGAAGCTGCTGTTAGGATGCCGAAATGTCAACCCTAATATCACCGATGACGATGGCCGAACACCGCTCTCGTGGGCTGCCGAGGAAGGCCATTATGGAGTAGTTCAACTACTGATAGGACGCGAAGATATCAACCCCAACATCCCGGACAATTATGGCCAAACACCACTCATGTGGGCTGCCGCGAATGGGGATGATGGAGTCTTAAAGCTACTGTTAAGATGCCGAAATGTCAACCCTAATATGACCACAGGGGCTGGTCGAACGCCGCTCTGGTGGGCTGCCTATAGGGGCCATTTTGAAGTAGTTGAACTACTGCTAGAACACAAAGATGTGAACCCCAATACCCCTGACGATAATGGCCGAACACCGCTCTGGTGCGCTGTTGCGGAGGGGCATGATGAAGTAGTGAAGCTATTTTTAAAATGCCAAAAGGTCAACCCCAATATAACCAATCAGGCCGGCCGAACGCCGCTCTTGCGGGCTGCCGTGAGAGGCCAGTTTGGAGTAGTTCAACTGCTGCTAGAACGCGAAGATGTCAACCCCAATATCCCGGACAATTATGGTTACACACCGCTCTCGTGGGCTGCTCTCCTGGGGGATGATGAAGTAGTGAAGCTACTGTTAAAATGCCAAAAGGTCAACCCTAATATGACCGGTTGTGCTGACCGAACGGCTCTCTTGTGTGCTGCCCACGAAGGCAATTTTGGGGTAGTTCAACTACTGCTAGGACGCGAAGATGTCAACCCCAATATCCCGGATGATTATGGCCGAACACCGCTCTGGTTGGCTGCCGAGAGAGGCCATTTTGCAGTAGCTCAATTGCTACTAGAACGCGAGGATGTCGACCCGGATATTCCAGGCAATAATGGCCGAACACTACTTTCGTGGGTTTCCCGCATCCTAAACAGAGTGGTGAATCTACTGTAAACCGGCCAATCTACGAATCCCAATGCCGTTTGACCCCAACAGGGCAAAATCCTGACTACTATCGCTCTTAAAAACACAAATGTACTCCTTTTCAGGCATTTATATCAATATATACTGCCATCCGCTTATCACTTCTTGCCTATCTCTCCTTTAAACCAATTTCGAATCTCTCTCCGGAGCGTCCAACAAAAATTCAACATCCCTATCTTTTGCTTCCGTTCCTCCCCTTTCGCTTGCTTCCAGATTGCACTTTAAATTCTCCCTTGCGAATAATCATCCCGGGTCAAAGCTTGTAATCTAGCATACACATTCCTCTATGAGCATTTATGGGTATTGACTGTTAGTTGAGTGGGTATTCCTAACTACATTCCGCTAGTGTAGGGAAGTGGGGGGGGGGTGTATGTACTATTCACGCACTTATTATCCGAATTTTTAGTCCCCGTTGTTGGATACTATTATGTACTCTACGCCGCTTACTAAATTGTCCTCTCTCAAAATATAATCTGATCTGTGGAAATCTTTATGAACCAATTATTAATACTGCCATACCAAGTAATGTTTCAATTCCAAGACCTATTATAAGGCTTGTCAAGACTTTGATTTCTAATATCATACGCGATGTATCATATCACAGACCGAGCAGAAGACTGCAATGAGATAACAGATAGGGGAGCAAGTAGGCTCGAGGCATCGAGTGAGGCTTTGTTAGTTGTATGAAGTGAGTAAGTTATGTTTAGTTATGTTTCTATCCCATAGTCTGTCGGGTGGTGCCCAAGAGATCTCATTAAGAAAACGACGGGATCTGGAAATTATCTTTCCTTAATCGAAAATAGATTAGTGGCATTTGGAGGGGAGCTTTCCTTAACAGGGAATAAACATCTTGGCGTTTCCAACTGAGACATACGCCACCGATTTCTTGGGCGCCAGACGGACTAAGGGATAGTTAGTAAATGTAACTATTCCGCAGCGGTACTAGAAGTTATATAAGCTCGATTTCTCGAGATTCTTTGCAGCACTGATACTGCTTTTGAAATTAAGATTAGGGCAACGGTAGGCATCTTTGAGAACAGGACCGCCACATCTATTGGTCGATTTCTCCATTCCTTCCTTTTGATGGAGTAACCCCACCGTGGGATGCCATATTAGGGCGTACCGGTATCAGTTAGCAGGCGAGTGGGAGTGTCACAATCTCGAGGGTGACTGGTGGTTCTGGTGTTTATGCGATAGAGAGCCCACTGTGCAAGTGGCTACCACAAACTGTATTTAGTCGAAGCTGCGTTCTATCCTCCCTGAATGATAACCATCATCACTCTACACATCCAATAGCGAACACACTTCATCTTTCCTATCACCTTCATCCCTAGTCACTTCTCACGACGCTCATTCACGGAAACCTCCTAGCTCTGCTTGTACGGCGGCAGTTGTCCCTGCGCACGACCAGACCTCCATTACCTTTACCCTTTTCTACTTTTGCCAGAGGGATCCTATTTGACCAACCCTGCGATCACGAATCCCTCAAGGGGGCGGCTTTCTATTTTCTCAGAGGCGTCGATTACCTACATTTCCTTGAAGTGACTGAGGCTTCCCAATCCTTTTTTTTCTCTTTCACGGCCCTTTTCCGCCCTTTGAGTACCGAAATCGCAGTTGGAAAGTTAGGACAACGCCAACTCCATTATGACAGACAACTGGAGACGAACCCCGCTCTCGTGGGCCGCTGGGGAGGGGCGTGATGAAGTAGTGAAGCTATTGTTAGGATGCCGAAATGTCAACCTTAATATCACCGATGACGATGGCCGAACACCGCTCTTGTGGGCTGCCATGAACCGCCATTATGGAGTAGTGCGACTACTGCTAGGACGCGAAGATGTCGACCCCAATATCCCGGACAATTATGGCCGAACACCACTCATGTGGGCTGCCGCGAATGGGGATGATGGAGTCGTGAAGCTACTTTTAAGATGCCGAAATGTCAACACAAATATGGCCATAGGGGCTGGTCGAACGCCGCTCTGGTTCGCTGCCGTGAGAGGCCATTTTGGAGTAGTTCAACTACTGCTAGAACACGAAGATGTGAACCCCGATATCCCCGATGATAATGGCCGAACACCGCTCTGGTGGGCTGCTGGGGAGGGGCGTGATGAAGTAGTGAAGCTATTGTTAAAATGCCAAAAGGTCAACCCCAATATGACCAATCAGGCCGGCCGAACGCCGCTCTTGTGGGCTGCCGTGAGAGGCCAGTTTGGAGTAGTTGAACTACTGATAGGATGCGAAGATGTCAACCCCGATATCCCGGACAATTCTGGTTACACACCGCTCTCGGGGGCGGCTCTCCTGGGGGATTATGAAGTAGTGAAGCTACTGTTAAAATGCCAAAAGGTCAACCCTAATATGACCGGTTGTGCTGACCGAACGGCTCTCTTGTGTGCTGCCCACGAAGGCAATTTTGGGGTAGTTCAACTACTGCTAGGACGCGAAGATGTCAACCCCAATATCCCGGATGATTATGGCCGAACACCGCTCTGGCTGGCTGCCGAGAGAGGCCATTTTGGAGTAGTTCAATTGCTACTAGAACGCGAAGATGCCAACCCCAATATGCCGGGGAATAGTGGCCGAGCATTGCTTTGGTGGGCTTCCCGCATCCTAAAAAGAGCGGTGAATCTACTGCAACCCCGCCAATCTGCGAATCCCAATGCCGTTTGACCCCAACAGGGCAAAATCTTGACTACTATCACCCTTAAAAACACAAATGTACTCGAGTACTCCTTTTTAGGCATTTATATGAATATATATTGCCATCCGCTTATCACTCCTTGCCTATTTCTCCTTTAAACCGGCTCCGAATCCCTCTCCGGAGCATCCAACAAAAATTCAACATCCCTGTCTTTCTTTCCTGTTCCTCCCCCTTCGCTTGCTTCCTGATTCCACGTTAAATACTCCCTTGCGAATCATCATCCCCGATCACAGCTGCTAATCTAGCATACACTTCCCGTATGAGAGTTTATGGGTATTAACTGTGAGTTGAGTGGGTATTCCTAACTCCATCCTGCTAGTGTGGGGAAGTCGGAGGGGCATGTACTAGTACTATTCATGCAGTTATTATCTGAATTTTTAGTCTTTGTTTTTGGCTATGTTTTAGTCCTTCTCTACTCCATTACAGCTCTGCGTTTAGAACATGATTCATTACTTTCTAGTCTATTATGTATTATGTACTGTAAGTCGCTAACTAAAAAGTACTATCTCGGACTTTAATCCAATTTGATCTGTTGATATCTTTGTGAACCCATTGCCGCGGGATTGAGTGGCAAATTCACACCCATAATCCTCCATTTGTGTTTAACTCACAGCAAGAAGGGCACGCGGCGTGTGTTATCCTTGGAGAGGGGCCCTATTTGAGGGGCCGCTATTCCTAAATTTTCTGGTATCATAATACACATGAGAGTGAGTAGGAAGACTTGAGGTCTCGCGTGGAAGGCTGCTAGTTGTTTGTGCTGAGTAACTCATTTTTAGTTAGGTTTCTATTGTTAGTAAATGTGAGTGTTCTGCAGAGGTCCTAGAAAGTTATATGCTCGCTCCCCCCCGTCTGTGTAGGACTAACAGTCCTGCTTTTGCAATTAAGATTGGGGCAACGGTAAACACCTTGGAGAACACAGCGAGTCCATTGGTTGAGTACTTCCTGTAGGAATCTGGAAGAGATTTAGAAGTAGTCTTCGTATAGTATATTTCTCGCTAAAATCTAGATTCTCAATTTCTAAATTCTAAATTTTCTAAAATCTGAACCACCCCCTCCCCCCTGGTTCAAATTTGAAAAGGTTTCCAATCTGGAAACCTGCATTAAGCATTGGTCAATTTTCTCGAAGACTACAATTTCTGACATATCACGCCCAAGATCCAAGTCACAATCCATAAAATGAAACGTGAAACCTACTACGACAGGACAAAACTAGAGTTCATTACATGGCAGGGCAGTGCGGCACAGGTTTTGACTCGCCAGGCCCCGCCCTTACAACAGGCCGGAGGGGTTATTTTGGGGGTGATCCCCGCCCCGTGCCCGTCCGGGGCGAGTCACCGCTCATTCCCTGGACGGGTCCCGGTTTCTCCCCACCTGTTTTAATGGTGGCCCGTCTGGGGAACGGGTAGGGTCGGGGACAGGGACGGGGAACCCTGAAAAAATAGGCCCCGCCCCGGGCCATTCAGCCAGGCGGGGCGGGGAATTGTGCCTGGGGCACTCGTTTTTCGGGGCCCCGGAGTCCCCGTCACGAGCCCTAGACAAACCCCTATGAAAAAGTACATTCCTATCATACTTGAATCTATCCGACTTCATATATGTCGTTTCAATTTTCCGCCATGACCATGATCTTGCCATTTGGAAAGTTACTTTTTCCCACAGGAACACCCCGACCTCCTAATTCTTCTACATTCCTGTGGGGAAGTCCTCCATTTATTTGTCAATTTCTCTGTTCCTTCATAGTCATAGAGTGGAGGACTTTCAGTAGGAATCTGGAAAAATCCAAAGCTTGGACTTGGAGCAAGAATCTAGATTGCAGGTTGTTCCTATAGAAAGAAATCACTTTTCAGATTTCCAGATCAAAATCATTGCACAAAATTGCAACAACACACAGATGTAAAGCCGCATAGATACAAGTAGGAAATTATTTTTCATAGGATTGTGTCCTGTAGTAAGCTGTTAGCCCTTCATTTTGTCCATTGGGAACTGGGGCATAATGTGTCAAGAATTGTAGTCTTGGGGCTGTTTGACAAATTGTATGCAAGATTCTTGATTCTAAACCCTTTGAAGACTGAACCAGGGGGGTGGGGTAGTTCCAATTTTGGAAAATTTAGAATTTCGAAGTCGATACTCTAGATTTTAGTGTGATAATATACCAAGACCGCCCCTAAACCTCTTCCAGATTTCTACAGGAAGTCCTACACAGTAACCTCATCGTGGGATGCCATATTAGGGCACACTGGTATTAGTTAGCAGGCGAGTGGGACTGTCACCGTGTCGAGGGCGACTGGTGTTTCTAGTGTTTGTGTGATAGAGAGCGCACTGTGCGAGTGGTTACCACAAACTGTATTTCGTCTCAACTGCGTTCTCTTCTCCCTATATGATAACCATCATCACTCTATACATCGAATAGCGAACACACTTCAGTTTTGCTACCACCTCCGTTCTGGGCCTCTTCTCACGACGCTCGCCTCACACCAGCCTCCCAACTGTGCTTGTACGCCTGCAGTTCTCCCTGTGCACAACCAGACCTCCATCACCTTCACCCTTTACTACTTTCGCCAGTGGCAGGCTATTTTACCAACCCTCCGCGATCACAAATACCTCAAGGGGGGAGTTTTCTATTTCCTCCAAGTCGTCGGTTGCTTACATTTCCTTCAAGTGACTGAGGCTTTCCAATCCTTTGTTGTATCTTTCCCGGCCCTTTTCCGCCCTTTGAGTACACAAACTGCAGTTGGAAAGTTAGGACAACGCCAACTCCATTATGACAGACGATTGGAAACGAACACCACTCTCGTGGGCCGCTGGGGAGGGACATGATGAAGTAGTGAAGCTACTGTTAAAATGCCCAGATGTCAACCCTAATATGACCGATGAGGTTGACCGAACACCGCTCTTGTGGGCTGCCATGAATAACCATCATGGAGTAGTGCGTCTACTGCTAGGCCGCGAAGATGTCAACCCCAATATCCCAAACCGTAATGGCCGAACACCGCTCTCGTGGGCCGCTGGGGAGGGGCATGATGAAGTGGTGAAGCTACTGTTAAAATGCCCAGATGTCAACCCTAATATGACCAATAGGGCTGACAGAACACCGCTCTTATGGGCTTTCCTGAATGCACAACATGGAGCAGTGCGACTACTGCTAGAACATGAAAATGTTGACCCTAATATACCGGATACCTTTGACCGAACACCCCTCGCATGGGCTGCCACAAGTGGGAATGATCGAGTCATAAAGCTACTGTTGGAACGGAAAAACATCATCCCCGATATCAAAGACACGGGCGACGATACACCTCTCTCGAGGGCTGCGGGGTTTGGTCGTGATGTAGTAGTGAAGCTACTCTTGCAATGCCAAAATGTCAACCCTAATACGACAAATTTCAATGGCCAAACGCCGCTCTGGCGGGCTGCCGAGAGAGGCCATCTTGGAGTAGTTCAACTGCTGCTGGGACGCGAAGATGTCAATCCCAATATCCCGGACAATCGTGGGCGAGCACCCTTCTCGTTGGCCGCTGGTGAGGGGCATGATGAAGTAGTGAAGCTACTGTTAAAATGCAAAAACGTCCACCCTGATATGACTGATATCGCTCGCCGAACGCCGCTCTCGTGGGCTGCCGACAGTGGCCATTTTGGAGTAGTTCAACTGCTTCTAGGACGCGAAGATGTCAACCCCAATATCCGGGACAATTATGGCCGAACACCGCTCTGGTGGGCTGCTAGGGGGGGGCATGATGAAGTAGTGAAGCTACTGTTAAAATGCCAAAATGCCCACCCTGATATGGCTGATATCGTTCGTCAAACGCCACTCTCGCGAGCTGCCGAGAGAGGCCATTACAGAGTTGTTCATCTGCTGCTAGGACGCGAAGATGTCAACCCCAATTTCCCAGACTATTATGGCCAAACGCCGCTCTCGTGGGCTGCCATGCATAACCATCATGGAGTAGTGCGTCTACTGCTAGGACGCGAAGATGTCAACCCCAATATCCCGAATGATGATGGCGGAACACCGCTATCGTTGGCTGCTAAGGAGGGGTATGTTGAAGTAGTGAAGCTACTGTTAAAATGCCAAACCATCCACCCTGATATTACTGATATCATTCGCCGAACACTGCTCTCTTGGGCTGCTGGGGAGGGGCATGATGAAGTAGTGAAGCTACTGTTAAAATGCCAAAACATTCACCTTGATATTACTGATATCATTCGCCGAACGCTGCTCTCGTGGGCTAACAGAGGCCATTTTGGAGTAGTTCAACAATTGCTGGGACGCGAAGATCTCAACCCCAATATCCCGGACAATAATGGCCTAACACCGTTCTCATGGGCTGCCGTGAACGGCAACGATGAAGTAGTGCAACTACCGCCAGCACAGGAAGGTGCCAACCCCAATATCCCAGATGATAATGGCCGAACACCGGCTCGGTGGGCTTCCCTCATCCTTAAGAGAGCGGTGAATCTACTACAAGCCCACCAACCTACGAACCCCAATGCGGCTTAACCCCAACAGGGTCAAATCTTGGCTATCGCTCTTAAAAACACAAATGTATCATACTCGAGTACTCCTTTACTTGCACTTCTCCTTTAATCCGGCTTCGAATCCCTCTCCGGAGTGTCCAACAAACATTCAACATCCTTGTCTTTTGCTTCCGTTCCTCCCCCTTCACTTTCCTCCTAATTCCACTTTAATTTCTCCCTTGCGCATCATCATCCCGGAATAGTAGATACCCCCCCCCACGCTTCCCTACACTAGCAGAATGGAGTTAGGACTACCCACTCCACTAGCAGTTAATACCCATAACTCCTCATATAGTATTGTGTATACTAGATTACCGGCTTTGATCATTCACTTATTATCCGAACTTTTAGTCTTTGTTGTCGAATAATCTATTATGTACTCGTATTCTACTCTACTCCGCTCACTAAAAAGTCAAACAGATTCTTAATACTACCATATCAAGTAATATTTCAGTGCCAAGACCTAGTATAAGGCTTGGCAAATATTTTGATTTCTAATACGTGATGTGTGGTATCATACCGTAAGAACCGGAATAATTGGACCTGACTCTAGGACGTTGGAGTTGCCTTTGTTAGTATGGTCTGGCACTTTTTTCTTTTTTTTCTGTCTTAAGCTCGGTCTCAGGAGGTCACTTTTCGCTGTGCGCTCGCCCCCCTGCCCAAGAGAGGGGATTTCGAACGTCTTAGCGAGAGGTCCAATTATTCCAGTTTCTACGGTATCTAGCAATAATAATACATAGTACTAGAACCTCCATTACGAGGCGCGGAATCAGTATGGGGACTACGCCGGATTAGGAAATTCGAGTGATAGCCTGTGAGGGTTTCTTTGGTGGCGGCAAAAAGTCGGGACCGGTGACACAAGCACTTTCGCTGTGTTTTCTCGAGCAATACGCTGCGCGAGTGTGTTCGTTGTTACCGGGCCCCAATTACCCTCGTACCCGAGTACATGCTTGCTGGGACGGATCCCCCCTGCCCGGCAATAATATGGCATCCTCTGGAAAGCCGAGCGGAATTCCTGCCAGAATGATAGAGAGAAAAGAAAAAGAAGGAAAAAAAACACAAAAGAAAAAAAACAAACACTACGAGTAGATCGAACAGAAGACTACAGTGAGCTAACACATGGGAGCAAGTACCGTATCCCTTACATCGTAATCATGGCCAGCGCTAGATACTGTACTAGTACTACGAGTGAGGCCGATAGATATATCCGTCACGTGCTTTATCAGGACACACTGCAACAACAAAGTTCACCAAAGTTTTCTTATCATACCCACGTGACGGATATATCTATCGGCCGCACTCGTACTATTAGCTTATGATAGGCAAAACATTGTTTGAGAAGTGGTGTGGTGCTCAGAATACCACATGTCGAGTATTGTTCAGCATTGCCATGACGGAAACAAGTTGATGTTCAACATCCAGAACAAGGCTAGCTAGGAGATAAACAAATTTGTGATGGGCACCGGAAAAATACCCCGCCGCGCACCGACCTCACTTCGCAGCACGCTACGCAGCTATGAATTTTGACAAGGTAAGGGATTCACTCGCTAAATCCACCATCAGGAATCTGGACAGAAACCACTATCTAAACCAGAATAGGCTTAGCAGAGCAGGTTAGCGGGATTACGAATAGCAGTTAATAAGATCCAACAGGCCCAGTTTAAATAAGCTATACCGTGTCAGGAAAACACTATTCCTTCCTGCGGTGTTTTGCCTCGGATTGCGAGGGCGAGGGGCCCGACCGCCGATGGTGGATCTAGTGGGTAAATACTGCAACCACTACTCGAGTAATGTGTATAGAGACCGTTGCCAAGGGGGTCTCTCAAGAATACTCGAGTACGCCATTTTAGGACCACCTGAACAGCCCGACACAGCTTGCTAGTCAATTAGAAAGAGAAATCAGGTTTGATTCCTGTTCGCTTTGATGTTTTTTCGTCTTTTTCTTGCGCTTATCATAACTCGGTGCCACCTCGACTTCGGCAACGGTCCCCATATACTCGAGTACCGAAAAAATTGAGGAAATTCCGCACCAGGATTTGCTATTTCCGGTCCAATTGAAGGGTGGGATTCGGCTTCAGATCGCATCTCTCATTGGTTGCCTCGAACCAACGCGAACCAGCCAACTACAATCCATTGTAGAAGCCACAATCTAAAGCAATACTATATCTTACTAGGCCGGAAATAACATATCCTGGGGCGGACTTAGCGAATTTCCTCAATTTTTTCGGTTCACAGTGGCTACGGTACGGGGAGGCTCGAAGTCTCGAGTGAGACTTTGCTAGTTGCATGTGCTTGTACTCGTACTGAGTAAGTGATTTTTAGTTAGGTTTCTATCCCTTCTTTTGATGCCGAATTTCAGGGTTTTTTTTAGCGTTGCAGTAGTGTTGCGATCGGCAATGAGCAGTCAGTGATCAGCAAAGTATCTTAAACCGGGTGGGTGTCAAAGGGTTTGAGGGTAATTGTCTATTGCATTGTCAATGATACCCTTATCGCCTTCGCGCACATACAAGTGCTGTTGCCACACCACCCTTACAGTACGAGCCAGGTGACAAAAGAAGCCGACCCCCCCCCCCCCACGTTTTACACTAAAAATGGGCATTTTCACCTCATAAAACCACGCCTAGTTGTTTTGCGAAAAAATATTAAAATTCCTCAGAATCTTTGGAAGCATCTCTATATTATCATTTATATGTGACAAGCTCTGTTAGTTAATACCCATAGTGCAATACGAGAGATTGTGATGGCGGCCAAAAGGTACCTTAAATTTTGTATGAGTGTCCCATACAAAAGGTACATTGCAACCACCTCTGATGACAATCCCAAGCCCTCGACCTCTGTAGGAGAATGGGAAAATTCTCATAATTTTTACCCAGAAAGTTTCAACAACTGCCTCCACTATAACTTGGTTTCATTAAATCTATTCAACTTTGGAATGGGTTGTGAATGTCCAAAGTCAGCCATTTTTGGTGTAAAACGTAGGAGGGGTCGGTTTCTTTTGTCGCCAAGATCGTACTCGGGGCACGTAGACTAGCGAAATCAAACGAAGAGATACTCAGGATTGGTCTAAAGATGAACGTGCAAAGTTCATATTTTAGTGTGAATTAGTGCGAACTTCAGAATGTAAACAGCCTACAGAAGCTCTTTTCTCCACACACTGCTGAACATCCCTGATGACGAACACCATCGACAACACGGCCGCCACATTTATTGGAATTCCTTGCTTTTGATGTAGTAACCCATGGTGGGATGCCATGTTAGCATACCGGTATTGGTTAGCAGGCGAGTGGGAGTGTCACCATGTCGATGTCGACTAGTGTTTCTGGTGTTTGTGTGATAGAGAGCCCACTGTGCGAGTGGCTACTACAAACTGAATTTAGTCGAAGCTGCGTTCTATTCGCCCTGTATAATAACCATCATCACTCGACACACCGAATAGCGAACACACTTCCTTTTTCCTACCACCTTCATTCCGGGTCACTTCTCACGACGCTCGCCTCACAACAGCCTCCTAGCGGTGCTTGTACGGCGGCAGTAGTCCCTGCACACGACCAGACCTTCATCACCTTTGCCCTTATCTACTTTTGCCAGAGGCAGCCTATTTGACCAACCCCCCGCGATCACGAATCCCTCAAGTGGGTGATTTTCTATTTCCTCAAAAGCGTCGATTGCCTACATTTCCTTCAAGTAACCTACCCTTGCCAATCCTTTGTTTTCTCTTTCCTGGCCCTTTTCCGCGCTTTGAGTACTGAAACTGCAGTTGGAAAGTTAGGACAACGCCAATACCATTATGGCAGAGAAATGGAAACGAACACCTCTCTCGTGGGCCGCTGTGGAGGGGTACGATGAAATAGTGAAGCTACTGTTAAGATGCCCAAATGTCAACCCTAATATCGCCGATATCGATGGCCGAACACCGCTCTTGTCGGCTGCCCTCAATAGCCATCATGAAGTAGTGCGACTACTGCTAGCACGCGAAGATGTTAACCCCAACATCCCGGACAATTATCGCCGAACATCACTCATGTGGGCTTCCGTGGGTGGGGATGATGGAATCATAAGGCTACTGTTAAGCGGCAGAAATCTCAACCCTAATATGACCAGTGAGGGTGGCCGAACGGCGCTCTGGTGGGCTGCTGAGAGAGGCCATTTGGAAATAGTGCGACTACTGCTAGGACGTGAAGACGTCGACCCCAATATCTTGGACAATATTAACCGAACACCGCTCTTGTGTGCTGCTCGGGAGGGGCATGATGAAGTAGTGAAGCTACTGTTAGAACGCCGAGACGTCCACCCTGATACGACTGATATCATTCGCCGAACGCCACTCCTGTGGGCTGCCGAGAGAGGCCATTTCAGAGTTGTTCGACTACTGCTAGAGCGCGAAGATGTTAACCCTAATACAGCCGATCTCTTGGACCGAACACCTCTCCTATGGGCTGCCAAGCGTGGGGATAAACGAGTCGCAAAGTTACTATTGCAAAGGAAAGACATCACCCCCGATATCAAAGATCCATTTGGCGACACGCCGCTCTCGTGGGCCGCTCGGGACGGGCGTGATGAAGTAGTAATGCTACTGTTAAACTGCCAAAAGGTCAACCCTAATACGACCAATGAGGCCGGCCGAACACCGCTCTGGTTGGCTGCCGAGAGAGGCCATTTTGGAGTAGTTCAACTGCTGCTAGGGCGCGCAAATGTCAACCCCAATATCCCGGATGATATTGGCCGAACGCCGCTCTCGCTGGCCGTTGTGGAGAGGCATTATGGAGTAGTGAACCTACTGTTAAACCGCCAAAACGTTCACCCTGATATGACCAATATCGCTCGCCGAACGCCACTCCAGTGGGCTGCCGACCGAGGCCATTTTGGAGCAGTTCAGCTACTGCTGCGACGTGAAGATGTCAACCCCAATGCGGTTTGACCCCAAAATCTTGGCTATCACTCTTAAAAAGCACAAATGTACTCGAGTACTCCTTTTTCGGTATTTGCATAAGTATACGGCCAGCCGCTTATCTCTCCTTTAAGCCGGCTTCGAATCCCTCTCCAGAGCGCCCAACCGACATTCAACACCTCTCTCATTTGTTTCTGTTCCTCACCTCTCGCATTTGTTTCTGTTCTCACCTCTCTCATTTGTTTCCGTTCCCCACCCCCCATCCGTTCCCGTTCCCGTTCCCCACCCCCACCCCAAGCCGACCCCGAATCCCCCCCCCAGAGCGTCCAACCAACATTCAACACCTCTCTCATTTGTTCCTGTTCCTCCCCCTTCTCTTTCTTCCGAATTCTTCTTTACATTCTCCCTCGCGAATCATCACCCCGGATCAAAGCTTGTGATCTAGCGTACACATCCCTGTATCAGCGTTTATGGGTATCAACCGTTGGTTGAGTGGTTATTCCTAACTCCATTCCGCTAGTGCAGGGCAGTGGGGCGGGGGGGGGTATGTACTATTCATGCAGTTATTTATCGCAATTTTAAGTCTTTGTTTTTGGATAATCTATTATGCACTCTACGCTGCTTACTAAAAAGTGCTCTCTCAAAATATAATCCGATCCGATCTGTTGAACCAATTATTATTAATACTGCCATACTCGGGCGCAAATTAAAGATCCGGAAAAAGTGACAATCAAATTGTATGGTCGCATCATAGATATTTCAAGTCACTTTTTCCGGAACTTTGATTTGCTCCCGGAGTATTATCAAGTAATATTTCCATGCCAAGACCTCGTACAAGGCGTGGCACATTTTGATTTCTAATCAGTAATGTATGGTATCATACCGTATCTAGAAATATTATAATAATGATAATACTTATGATACTTGCCTGCTAGACGGATCCCTCCTACCTGGCAATAATAAGGCATCCCTCGAAAGCCGGGCGGAACGCCGTCCAGCAAGAGAGAAACAAGAAAAGGAAACGAAAAGAAGAAGAAAACGAAAAAGAAAAGAAAAAGAACACAAAAGAAAAAAGCCCTCACAAAACACTAGATCGAGCAGAAGACTACAGTGAGATAGATTAGGAGGGGGTCAACGAACAATACACTAAAAGTGCATTGACCGCTGAACCCCCGTGTTCGTTGACCCCCCTCCTAGTCTAACAGATGGGAGCAAGTAGGGATGCTCGAGGCCTCAAGTCAGGTTTTGCTAGTTGTATGTACTGAGTGATTTTTGGTCAGGTTTCTATCCCTTCTCTTGATGCCGAATTTTAGAGTTTCAGTAGTGGTGTGATCGGCAATGAGCAGTCAGTGATCAGCAAAGTACGGTATCTTAAACAATGATGTTTGGGCCCTTTCATATTGTTAGGAACCAGTCTACCGATAGTGTTCAGAATGGAGCGAAATCAGGAGCACTCAACAGGCCCATAATGAACACAAGATTGTCTGCGTATATTTGCTCCCATCACTCAAACCGGCTGGGGTCCACAATTTTAAATCAGGGTGGGTGTCAAAGGGTTTGAGGGTAATTGTCTATTGCATTGTCAATGATAACTTTATCGCCTTCGCGCACATGCAAGTGCTGTTGCCACACCACCATCACTCGGGGCACGTAGCGAAATCAAACGAAGGGATAGTTAGTAAATATGACTATTCTGCAAAGGTCCTAGAAAGTTATATAGGCTCTCTTTCCTCCGCTTCGGTTTAGCACTAACAGTGCTGCTTTTTCAATTAAGATTAGGGCAATGACGAACACCATCGACAGCACAGCCCCCACATTTATTAGCCGATTTCTCCATTCCTTCCTTTCGATGGAGTATCATATGATAACCCATCGTGGGTGGGGTGCCATGTTAGGGCATACCGGTATTAGTTAGCAGGCGAGTGGGAGTGTCACCATGTCGATGTCGAGGGCGACTACTCGAGTTGTGTTTCTAGTGTGTGTGTGTGATAGAGAGCCCGCTGTGCGAGTTGCTACCACAAACTGAATTTAGTCGAAGCTGCGTTCTCTTCTCCCTGTATAATAACCATCATCACTCTACACATCGAATAGCGAACACTTCAGCTTTCCTACCACATTCATTCCGGATCTCTTCCCACGACGCTCGCAACGGCAGCCTCCTAGCGGTGCTTGCACGGCGGCAGTTGTCCTCCGCACGACCAGACCTCCATCACCTTTACCCTTATCTACTTTTGCCAGAGGCAGCCCATTTGACCAACCCCCCACGATCACGAATCCCTCAAGGGGCTGGTTTTCTATTGCTTCAAAGGCGTCGATTGCCTACATTTCCTTCAAGTAACTTACCCTTGCCAATCCTTTGTTCCCTCTTTCCCGGCCCTTTTCCGCGCTTTGAGTACTAAAACTGCAGCTGGAAAGTTAGGACAACGCCAACTCCATTATGACAGACGACCAGAAACAAACACCGCTCACGTGGGCCGCTGGGGAGGGGCACGATGAAATAGTGAAGCTACTGTTAAGATTCCCAAATGTCAACCCTAATATCGCCGATGTCGATGGCCGAACAGACGACTGGAAACGAACACCGCTCACGTGGGCCGCTAGGGAGGGGCACGATGAAATAGTGAAGCTACTGTTGAGATGCCCAAATGTCAACCCTAATGTCGCCGATGTCGATGGCCGAACACCTCTCTTGTTGGCTGTCATGAATAGCCATCATAGAGTAGTGCGACTACTGCTAGCACGCGAAGATGTTAACCCCAACATCCCGGACAATTATCGCCGAACATCGCTCATGTGTGCTTCCGCGAGTGGGGATGATGAAGTCGTAAAGCTACTGTTGGGATGCAGAAATATCAACCCTAATATGACCAGTGAGGGTGGCCGAACGGCGCTCTGGTGGGCTGCTGAGAGAGGCCATTTGGAAATAGTGCGACTACTGCTAGGACGCGAAGACCTCGACCCCAATATCTTGGACAATAGTAACCGAACACCGCTCTTGTGGGCAGCTCGGGAGGGGCATGATGAAGTAGTGGAGCTACTGTTAAAATGCCGAGACGTCCACCCCGATACGATTGATATCATTCGCCGAACGCCACTCCTGTGGGCTGCCGAGAGAGGCCATTTCAGAGTTGTTCGACTACTGCTACGGCGCAACGATGTTTACCCTAATACACCCGATCTCTTGGACCGAACACCTCTCCTATGGGCTGCCAAGCGTGGGGATAAACGAGTCGTAAGGTTACTATTGCAAAGGAAAGACATCATCCCCGATATCCGAGATCCATTTGGCGACACGCCGCTCTCGTGGGCCGCTCGGGAGGGGCGTGATGAAGCAGTGATGCTACTGTTAAAATGCCGAAAGGTCAACCCTAATACGACCAATGAGGCCGGCCGAACGCCGCTCTGGTTGGCTGCCGAGAGAGGCCATTTTGGAGTGGTTCAACTGCTGCTAGGGCGCGCAAGTGTCAACCCCAATATCCCGGATGATATTGGCCGAACGCCGCTCGCGCGGGCCGTTGTGGAGGGGCATGATGGAGTAGTGAACCTACTGTTAAACCGCCAAAACGTTGACCCTGATATGACCGATATCGCTCTCCGAATGCCGCTCTGGTGGGCTGCTGACTGAAGCCATTTTGGAGCAGTTCAGCTACTGCTGCGACGTGAAGATGTCAACCCCAATGCGGTTTGACCCCAACACGCCAAAATCTTGACTATCGTTCTTAAAAGCACAAGTGTACTCGAGTACTCCTTTTTCGGTATTTGCATTAAGTATACGGCCTGCCGCTCATCTCCTTTAAGCCGACTTCGAATCCCTCTTCAGAACGCCCAACATTCAACACCTCTCTCATTTGTTTCTGTTCCTCACCTCTCGCATTTGTTTCTGTTCCTCACCTCTCTCGTTTGTTTCTGTTCCTCCCCCTTCTCCTTCTTCCGAATTCTTCTTTACATTCTCCCTCGCGAATCGTCACCCCGGATCAAAGCTTGTGATCTAGCATACACATCCCTGTATCAGCGTTTATGGGTATCAACCGTTGGTCGAGTGGGTATTCCTAACTCCATTCTGCTAGTGTAGGGCAGTGGGGCGGGGGGGGGGGGTATGTACTACCGTATTCATGCAGTTATTTATCGCAATTTTAAAGTCTTTGTTTTTGGATAATCTATTATGTACTCAACGCCGCTTACTAAAAAGTGCTTTCTCAATATGATCTGATCTGTTGAACCAATTATTAATACCGCCATATCAAGCAATATTCCAATGCCAAGACCTCGTACAAGGCGAGGCAAATTTTGATTTCTAATAAGTGATACAGTATATGGTATGATACCCTATCTACCGTACTCGTAGCAATATCAAAATAATAATAATACCTATGATACTTGCCTGCTAGACGGATCCCCCCTACCCGGCAATAATAAGGCATCTCTGAAAAGCCCCGCGGAACGCCGTCCAGAAAGATGGAACGAAAAGAAAAGAAAAGAAAAAAGTCCTCACAAAACACTAGATCGAGCAGAAGACTACAGTGAGATAGATTAGGAGGGGGGTCAACGAACACGAGAGCTCAACGAACAATACACTGAAAGTGCATTGACCGCTGAACCCCCGTGTTCGTTGACCCCTCCTAGTCAAACAGGTGGGAGCAAGTAGGGGATGCTCGAGGTCTCGAGTCAGGTTTTGCTAGTTGTGTGTATGATACTGTGATTTTTTAGTTAGGTTTCTATCCCTTCTTTTGATGCTGAATTTCAGGCTTTTCAGCGTTGCAGTAGTGTTGCGATCGGCAATGAGCAGTCAGTGATCAGCAAAGTATCTTAAACCGCCATGATGTTTAGGCCCCTTCATATTGTTAGGAACCAGTCTATTTTGGGCAATCGTGATATAGAGAAAACTTTGTATTAAGAAGCAATAGTGCTCAGAATGGAGCGAAATCACAAGCACTCAGCAGGCCCATCCCTTACCTTGTGGCAGAAATCCATGGCTGCGTAGCGCGTTCGGCTCACGGCTGACAAGCTATTTCTCCGATGCCCCATCACAACCAATTTGGTTTACCTCCTAGCCAGCCCCGTTTACAGTGTTGAACATTAACCTATTTTAGTACCCGGAAACAAATCTCCGCGGTCACTCTCGTTTCCGTCATGGCAATGCTGAGCAGTACTGATCCTGCGGGGTGGTGAGCACTACACACCACTTCTGAGGCACAACGTTTTTCCTATCACGAGTACTCGGATATGGAAGTACAGTAAAAATCGAGCATGACAAGATAGGACCTGAATCTCGGGAATCTCACAGATTAGGTATTAGAAGATACAGGGGGGGACTAGGAGGTTAGAACCCAGAGCAGTTGCATTCAAGTGATCCCTTAATACAAGGTACTTGTGCAGAAAAATTGCGCAGGCCTTAGCATCTCAAAATAGCGTACGCCAACTACTTAATACCCATATCACCAATGGTGTGGTGGGTTACGTCTGCCAAGTCCTGGTCCGGTTTCTTCTTTACCTGAGTTTTGCCTATCTCTTCTGTTATTCTAGCCAGCTCAATATCTTTCCTCAAAACAGGATTCTTTGCATACTCGATTTTTACTTTCATATCCGAGTACCGTACGCAAATACGGCAGGTTAGTATTGGTATCTAGCGCTGGCCATGATTACGAGGTAAGGGATAATGATCACAAGATTGTCTGCGTATATTTTCTCCCATCATCACTCAAACCGGCTGATATCACAATTTTAAATCCGGGTGGGTGTCAAAGGGTTTGAGGGTAATTGTCTATTGCATTGTCAATGATAACATTATCGCCTTCGCGCACATGCAAGTGCTGTTGCCACACCACCATCACTCGGGGCACGTAGACTAGCGAAATCAAACGAAGGGATAATATGACTATTCTGTAAAGGTCCTAGAAAGTTATATAGGCTCTCTTTCCTCCGCTTCTGTTTAGCACTAACAGTGCTGCTTTTTCAATTAAGATTAGGGCAATGACGAACACCTTCGACAACACGGCCGCCACATTTATTAGTCGATTTCTCCATTCCTTCCTTTCGATGGAGTATCATATGATAACCCATCGTGGGTGGGGTGCCATGTTAGGGCATACCGGTATTAGTTAGCAGGCGAGTGGGAGTGTCACCATGTCGAGGGCGACTACTCGAGTAGTGTTTCTGGTGTGTGTGCGATAGAGAGCCCGCTGTGCGAGTGGCTACCACAAACTAGATCGAGTCTCAGCTGCGTTCTCTTCTCCCTGTATAATAACCATCGTCACTCTACACATATCGAATAGCAAACACTTCAGTTTTCCTACCACATTCATTCCGGATCTCTCCCCACGACGCTCGCAACGTCAGCCTCCTAGGGGTGCTTGCACGGCGGCAGTTGTCCTCCGCATGACCAGACCTCCATCACCTTTACCCTTATCTACTTTTGCCAGAGGCAGCCCATTTGACCAACCCCCCGCGATCACGAATCCCTCAAGTCGATGGTTTTCTATTTCATCACAGGCGTTGAACGCCTACCCCCCCCTCAAGTAACACCTCAAGTAACATACCCTTGCCAATCCTTTGTTTTCTCTTTCCCGGCCCTTTTCCGCGCTTTGAGTACTGAAACGGCAGTTGGAGAGTTAGAACAACGCCAACACCATCACGGCAGAGAAATGGAAACGAACACCTCTCTCGTGGGCCGCTGAGGGGGGGCACGTTGAAATAGTGAAGCAACTGTTAAGATGCCCAAATATCAAGCCTAATAAGAGCGATAAGGTTGGCCGAACACCGCTCTTGTTCGCTGCCAAGAACGGACATTTGGCAATAGTTCAACTACTGCTAGGACGCGAAGATATCATCCCCAATATCGCTGATCAGTATAACCGAACATCGCTCTCGTGGGCCGCTGAGGGGGGGCACGATGAAATAGTGAAGCTACTGTTAGAACACCCAAAGGTCGACCCTAATAGAGCCAATGAGGTTGGCCAAACGCCGCTCTGGTTCGCTACCGAAAAAGGCCATTTGGGAGTAATTCAACTACTACTAGGGTGCGAAGATCTCGATCCCAATATCCGGGACTATTCTGCCCGATCACCGCTATCGTGGGTTGCTAGGGAGGGGTATGATGAAATAGCGAGCCTACTGTTAAAATGCCCAAACGTCAACCCTAACTCGGCCAATCATGCTGGACGAACGGCACTCTGGTGGGCTGCCAGGAACGGCCATTCTGGAATAGTTCGACTGCTGCTAGGACGCGAGGACCTCAACCCCAATTATCCCGACCAGTTTGGCCGAACCCCGCTCTCGTGGGCTGCTGAGTGGGGCCATGACGACGTAGTGGAACTACTGCTAGCACATAAAGGTGTCGACCCCGATATCCCAGACGCGAGTGGCCTAACACCGCTTTCGTGGTCTTGCTTCGCCCCGAACAAGAGAGCGGCGGATCTACTGCAAGCCAATGTGGTTTGACCCCAACAGGGCAAAATCTTTGCTATCGCTCTTAAAAATGCAATATACCACCAGCCGCTTTTCTCTCCTTCAAACCGACTTCGAATCCCTCTCCGGAGCGTCCAACATTCAACGTCCCTGTTTTTTTTGTTTCTGTTCCTCCCCCTTCGCTTGCTTCCTGATTCCTTTTTTGTTTCTGTTCCTCCTCCTTCGCTTGCTTCCTGATTCCTTTTTTGTTTCTGTTCCTCCCCCTTCGCTTGCTTCCAGATTCCACTTTGGATTCTCCCTTGCGAATCATCGTCCAGGATCAAAGCTGGTAATCTAGTATACGCATCCCTGTATGAGCATTTACGGGCATTAACTGTTACCGGTAGTTGAGTAGGTTTTCCTAACTCCATTCTACTAGTGTAGGGCAGTGGCGGGGGGAGGGGGGTGAATGTACCGTACCATTCATGCAGTTATTATCGGAATTTTTAGTCTTTGTTTTTGGATATATGTACTGCACGCTGCTTGCCAAAAAAAAAGTGTTATTTCAGAATACCATCCAATCTGATCTGTTGAGCTTTTTGTGGACCGATTATACACTGCCATATCAGGTACGGTACCGTATAATCCGGCGAAAGTCGGATTGACGCTATAAATCAAATTTCGTACTAAGTACAGGAAGCACGTAGCTAGTGATGATTTTCTTGAACCTGTCCAACCACCGCTGCCTATTTGTTTAAGCTGTGGCAAATTCGCCTTCCCCGCGCCTCAGTTTCGCTTCAGCTCCAATCCGACTTTCGCGGGATTATATACGATATCATACTATTTCAATGCCAAGACCTATTATAAGGCTCGGCAAAGGTTTTATCTCTAATACGTGATGTATGGTATGATAGTCTATCTAGCAATAATAATATTATGATTAGCGTTGTTGGTACTCGAGTACTTGAAGTGCCTTGTGCCATGCCAATCCAGAGTGTGGTGAGATTGGCCGATGGCACAACCTTGAACAATTCTATTGTCGTAGACCAGTTTGTGCAATTGAGGAAGCAAATATTGGACTTCTTCAGCCCAGTGAGAAATTACAAGGAATCAAATGGGGTATATTCACTGTGAATTGGGCTTGTAGAGAGTTTCTCCTTTTTTTCTTCTTACAAAGTCATTTTATTGGTACATATATTGCCTGGGCACTACGTTGTGCAGTGCCGGGCACATCGATTTGGAGGGTTGTGCCATGGCACAAACTCTGGTAACTTCGTGCCAACAACGCTAATTATGATACATGCTCGCTGGGACGGATCCCTCCTGCCCGGCAATAATAAGGCACGCCAGGAAAGCCGGGCAGAATGCAAGCAAGAAAGCATGAAAAGAAAAGAAATCAAATCAAATGAGAAAAAACTTGCACAAAACACTAGAATGAGCACGTAGATTATACTTTCGTTCATTAGAGCACTCGAGAGATCAGTGGCCTAAGTCTCGGCTCAGAATGCTAGCAATCCACTTGCAGTTAAGGAAAGATACTTTTTCCAGATTTTACTGTACTCGAGTACACTATTCGAGTATCATACCGTTCACTAAGTTCTAGCACCCCACTGTTTATTTGATGCAGTGCTGTGGCTGGTATAAATGTACCCGAGTACTGGTACATGTACTCGAGCACGGGTACCTTCGCAACCAAAGATCGCTGCAGAAGGTACACCCTTCCAGCCGCAGCACTGCAACAAATACACAGGCGGGTGCTAGAACTTAGTGAACAGTAGTAGTAGTGTACCGTAAATGAGCAGCGCGAGAGTGCTGCATGCACGCGCAGGCGTTGTGTAGTGCTGTGCAGGAGGGTAACCCTGGACCTTTTCTCTGGGCGACCGGCATTCTCCACCACAATACAAAAGTGTTCTTTTGCGTCGCACGGCGGATGGTCTAGGCAAAAAAACAATAACCGTCTTCCAATATCCAGCGCCCTTGCTGAGCACCTGTCGCCTTCTATCCCTAAGTTCTAATCAACACCCATCGACCCACCCCCCCCCCCCCTGCCGGGCCCCCAAGCTCAAAAGTCGCAAAGTCCAATCTTCCGCTCCTGCTACAGGATGACCTCCGATCAATATCACGAGTCAGTGCATTCCCTCCACAGCAACCCAGGGGGTCATCCTCCACCTGCAAACACATCGCTACATTATTCAAACAAAGGCGAGAGTGAAGACATGCCGGCACTTTCACCAGCATCTCAATCCCCAGCTGAGCAGGAGAAGCTTCGAAAGATCGACGAAATTCTGCACTCAGACGTAAGCGCTTATCTGTCCAGAATCTCGTTCAGGTGCTAATTAAATAACAGATTGGCGTCTCATCGCTTCTCACCAGATTAAAGCAGAGCATTGCGGCTTGTAGAGTAAGGCTTTTGACTGTCAAGCGCGTAGCACCTATCTAACCGTGGTGTCAGGATTTCGCTTTATTTCTCAAGAGACGGGCAAGTTTGGAGGAAGAACATGCGCAAGGTTGATAAGCCCCCCCCCCCGCTCCCTAGCGCGTTAATTGATCTAATGGCTTGCAGGTCTCAGAAAGATATGCCGAATGACCCACGAGAGCATTAGGCGGCCCGAAAACCGACAGGGAACCTATGCGCGCTCGTTCGAAGAAACTACACAAATCCATGAGCGTATTGCTGATAATGGTATCCAGTTTTCTCTTGCCCTCCACCAGATGCATGAGGACCTTGCCGAATTGTCAAACAACATGGAGAGGGGTAGAAAACACTGGAAACAAGTTGGGTTGACAGTTGAAAAGAAACTCCATGAAGCGGAATTGCTTGTGGACAAGGTTCTCCCCCTGAAAATCCGCCATCCTGATGCTGTCGCTGATCCCCACAGGCCAAGATTAAGTATGATACTGCCGCAGAGGAGTGGGATAGGGCTCGATCTGGCGATCGCCGCTCCGGAAAACCATTCAGTTTGAGGGGTAGCAGGAATGGGCAACGGCATGAGGAGGACCTCCAGCGTAAGGTCGCAACTGCGGACAGTGAATATCAGAGTAGAGTCCAGCTTGCCAACACGCACAGACATGAGGCAGTCAATTCTCTTCGTCCACAGGCCGTGCGGGCCCTGCGCGAGATGGTTGCAGAATGTGACGCTGGTTTGACTATTCAGCTTCAACGATTCGGTGCGTCTGTGTGCATTGGGTTTTCGATAGAGTTCACATGCTGACTGTGTTTAGCTCAATTCAATGAGAAGCTTCTCCTCCACAACGGCCTGAGCGTGAGCCCTATCAAAACAGATGGTGCAGATTCAGGTGGCGCTCACAGCATGCGCGATGTCATCAACATGATCAACAACGATAAGGACTTTGAGGGTTTTGTTTTGGACCTAGCGAACAAAGTTCCCCCTCAAGCCATGAATCAGGAAGTTAGATATGAGCGACATCCAGTATGAATGCCCCTCCCAAAGATCGCCCCATTGACTAACCATAGCGAGCAGAGTTTAAACCAGCAAGCACCCAGTACGGTGATGTCATCCAGCTCCTCCTCGGCCATTCCCATGCAGTCTCAAAACTACCAGGCCAACCAACCCCAAGGTATGCATGGACACCAGCCAGATCACCGTGACATGATGGGCCAAGGACAAGGCTTACAGCAGCAACCCCAAGGATTCGGAGCTGTTGTTCAACAAGCGGCAATCTTGCCCGCCCAACACTCGATGCCCAATGCTGAATATCCTCACTCTCAATATGGCATGGATTACCCTCGACTCAAGCCGGTTTTTGGAGTTCCCCTTGAAACGCTTCTCACCCGCGACGAATCCGTTGTCCCAATTGTAGTGTTGCAATGCGTCCAAGCAGTAGACCTTTATGGGCTAGATGTTGAAGGAATCTACAGACTTTCCGGTGAAAGAAAGCATGTTGAGCGGATAAAACAGATTTTTGACAATGGTAAGTCGCTTATGAGACCACACATATGTGATACTGACATTACGGATAGACTCTTCATCCTTAGATTTTAGAAAACGAGAAGACTTTTTCTACGATGTCAATAGTGTCGCCAGTATCCTAAAACAGTTTTTCCGTGACTTACCAGAACCTCTCCTCACGGACGCCCTATATCAAGATTTTATCAATGCATCACGTAGGTCATTTCTCGCCTTTTAAGCTTTAGACTAATCGCTTTCCGGAACTGGAGGTGCTTCTACTAATGCAATCGACAGACATCGATGACGAGACCATGCGCCGAGACTCCTTACATGAGCTGATTAACAGATTGCCAGACCCTAATTACGCCACCTTGCGAATCCTAATCCTGGTGGGTTAATGTCGTCGAATATGAGGATACCTCCTGGGCTAATTTCTGACACGCATATACAGCATTTGCATAGGATACAGGCAAACTCTAATATCAACCGAATGAGTTCAAACAATCTCGCTATCTGCTTTGGGTGCGCTCGGTCCTCTGTATAATCAAGGTGGATAACGACAACTGACAAGTTACAGACCGACCCTAATGGGTTCCAACGCCTCCCCCAATCTCGCGGATGCCACCTGGCAGGTCCGTGTCATTGATACTATCTTACAACACTGCTTCTCAATCTTCGTAAGTCCCCATGCCCCCCCCACCCTTTCTCGAATATTGTTAACACGCTGCCGCAGGACGATGATTGAACATTGAGTTATTAAACTTGATTGCTTGCGTTTCTATACCTTTCTTGCTTGCCTCACTTTGTACCTCGGGGATGTCCACTACCAAAATTTGTATCACTTTGCGCCCATTTCCTATGTTTAACCTACTATTACCTTGCTCAACCTGGTTCTTTTTAATTCCTCCCATCGAGGATTATTTCGAGTTTCCCTCCTACGGGTAGGTAACTTTTGCACTTCACGTGCAAATCGGAAAGCCTTTGTACCGTAGTTCATTATACCTGAGCCTGCTATGCCCAGTGCACAGATCGCCTCACCAAAATTTGCAATAGGGGCCCTCAAGGTGGGATCGCAAAAGTCGCCCCTCAATCTAGCGGGATTTGAATCCGGCCAATTATGTCTGGAATCTCTAGTCGGACTCTGAGTACGAGTACAGTAGACTAAATCTACCCCCTTCAAAGGTCGTCAAGCAACGGTCTGGGCCAAGCCAAGAAAGGGGGCGGTGCAGTGTTTGGGAGGCTCCAGCTTTGGATATGATCGCCGTTTTTCCAGCGTCGACTACAGTAATTAAACTTTTAAGCTTCTTTAGTGCCAGAGAACTTGAGGGGGGTGGGGGGGGATGGAAATCGCCCCCTCAGGCTCCTCGCCACCATCTTGGCCTCCTTTTATAGCCAATCGTTTCCCCTCGCGATCCCACCCCGAGGACCCCCATGATGGTCGTACTTTAACAAAAAAGCCCTGACTTTCTAGGCTGGTAATATCTGTTGTTGTTTTTACCTCGCGTGGTTTTTTCAACCCTGCGTAAATTCGCACAACCCCACGAGGAAAAAACAACAACAGATATTACTAGCATGGCAGTCAGGCCTTTTTGTTAAAAAGTACGACCATCATGACATTGTATCTCTTGGAATGCTGAAGCAGTAGAATATTCGCTCTCTGCCACCGAGGAAGCATCTTAGTAACCTCAGTCTCAGACACCCAGAGGGGTGGTGGCAGAGAGTGAATATTCCACCGTTTCAGCAGTCCAAGAGCTACAAGTACTATAATATCGAGGTTAGTTAATTAAGCACCAGCGTGGTGAAGAAAGCGAGGCTAAGGACGACAGTGTTCTTATGGCGGTCGCTTTTGAAGGTAGGTAGTGGAGAACCCCAGTATGAATACTCCCTCATCTTTTTTGCCGCTAAGAATACCTCCGTGAGCCGAAAATTTGGTGAGAACTCCCAGCAAAAAAAATATCGGCTGGCGGAGGTATTCTTGGGCAAAGACGAGCGAGTAACGTAAGTGGTAAGAGTTGTTCTCACTCTCCCTACATCTCGTCATAAGCACGAACGAGTTTTTTCCTTTCTTTTCCGTTCTTACTTGTACAATAAAATGCAACGAGAGAAGGTTGTTTGTTGCAGTGCTTGTGTGTCTCCAAAAATGGTTTAGCAAGTGAGGTTTATTATGGTGGTTGCCGTGGTGATTTAGGAAGGCACGGCGGTGCTTAACCTCGATAATAACTTGTAGGACGGTTGCAAAAGCCTTTTTATCATATTTGCTAGTTTGTTGACACAAAAATTTACACTTTTTTTCATTTATTTTTTCACTTGTCACCCATCAACTCGGAAAATAAAAAATGTCGTGCCCCCAAAGCCAGCAAGATTGACATGTGAGAAAGCTTTTTACTATGATATTTGCTTCTTGGTGTGATGTTCGGCTTAGTCGGGCTTGTGGGGGGGGAGGTGGGGTAGGAGGGGGGGGGGGCGCTGGGGGTGGTTGCAGATGCGCAGTTGTTGGTAGACTAAAGTTAACTTTTCTTGAAAAAGTCCACTGTCGTGACACCGAACTTTGCCAAGATTTAAGCACAGTTCTAGCGACCACCTTCGTTTATCGTGACACACAGCGCTCTCATCTTTGGTCTTCAATTTAACTTTATTAGTTTCAGTTTTTTTTTCTTTCCTTTTCTCCTGTGTGTCGTCTACAGTATAGTTAAGATTGCCGATCCCCCACAAAAGAACGGCTCAGGTGGAGGATCGACAACAGTATATGGCACTAGCCTGGAGCAAACAGTGATCGGAAAACGGCTGCTCTGCTGTTCCGTCAACCACTTTTTTTCCGATCACTTACCCTCACACCCAAGTACTAGGGCGGCCGATAGATATATCCGTCACGTGGGTATGATAAGAAAACTTTGGTGAACTTTGTTGTTGCAGTGTGTCCTGATAAAGCACGGAACGGATATATCTATCGGCTGCACTCGTACTAGCGCGGCCGAATTGAAGCCGGACACTTGAGGTATGATATGATAGCAACGCCCATACAAAGTGTCCGGCTTCAATCCGGCCGCGCCAGTACATTGTTAGGGTTTGGAGCTCCGGCTTGAAGTCCTAGTCATATGCGTTAAATGGTGAGGAAGACACATGCTGACAGTTGTCTTTGGTTAAAACTATGACATCGAGTGCCTCAAGCCGTCATCCGGCTTGCAGACATCCGCGGTAAAACCTGCTTGCTCGTTTGACCGTTTACCGTTATTACACTCTACCGTAGACTACCCAATGCTATATTCGCAACAGTGTGGCACTCACTAGCCCCACCGTGCCCTGAGCGAGGTGGTGCCCTCAGCGAGGCGCGGCGCTCATACTCCAAGAAGGACTCTTACCAAACACCGGTTCCGCCACAGCAACTCTACCGTGCCTCGCTGAGGGCACCTCGCTCAGGACACGGTGGGTCTGCAAGAGACAATACAATATTGCTAAAAGTGCACTTTACACTTCAGTTTCTGGCACAGCCTCTAAAAATATCACGGGGTTTTATTATTATTATTTTCTCTTGCGTGTGAAAAAAAGTCCTCCCTCCACCGGCAGCAGGGAACACATGTGGGCAAACCTTGTTTGCATGAGCCGCCTACCACATCCACCAAAAGCCTCATTAGCGTCTACCAAACCCCGCCGTCCCTGCATCCTTACTGTACGGGTACTCCAAGCAACGTACCGGTATTGTACCCACGAGCGAGGCACACACCGTATCGAGTCAACAATGCAGATACCGAACAATACCGTGCCCTGCAGCACCACCACCAGTCAGTCAATGAAATCCGCAGAAAAAGCCTTGGAGGGGCTATTGTCGACGTACCATGAGCTCAACAATGCCTTTGTGCCCCGGGTGCCGGGACCTCCGACACCACTGGAGTTCCTCCAGTACGTGCGGAGGAATCAACCGGTTGTGTTTACCGGGCTCATGGAGGGATGGGGAGCGCTGGAGCGGTGGGACGACATGTATCTCAGGGAAAAGATGCAGGGATGCAATATTGATGTTGCGGTTACGCCTTTGGGGTTTGTTCCCTTTGTCATGGTACTTACTTGTACTACGATACTTCCAATCTCATATCCTACCGTGGTTAACCGATACTCAATTCGGTGAGAGCAAAAAAATAAATATAGGAATGCGGATTCAATCGTGAATGTTGACGGAGTGGAACACTTTGTCAAGCCTTACACGAGCTCGGAGCCCTTCTCCTCGTTCATGGACTACTTGCGATCCCGTCATATGAGCGCCTCGTCGACACCCCCTTCAGCAATCAAGTATGCGCAGTCACAGGACGGGAACCTTAGCAAAGAATTCGCCGCGCTGGCACCCGATCTCCCGCCTTCCCTTGCCTTCGCAGACTCTGCTCTCCTGTCGGCGCCCGACGCGGTGAACGTGTGGATAGGTAATTCCGATTCCACATCCGCACTTCACAAGGACAACTACGAGAATTTGTACTGTCAGGTGCTGGGCAAGAAGAGGTTTGTTCTACTCTCGCCGTTGGAGGGAATATGCGTGCGGGAAAAGTCTCTCCCCGTCGCCTCCTATGACCAGCAGGGGGAAATCATTGTGGAGGAGGGGCAGAGCATAAACGGCTGGCCGAGCGTTGACCCCGATGTGGGTGATCCTGGGAAATGGTGGGGGAAGGCCAGGCCGATGAGGGTGGAATTGCATAGAGGCGAGGTTCTGTATCTACCCGCCCTGTGGTACCATAAAGTTTCTCAGGAGGAGGGGGATGAAGGGATATGTTGCGCGGTTAATTACTGGTGAGTCGGCTACATGCTTTTTGGGTCGGTTTTTTAGTTGCTAAGTGGTAGATAAGGTATGATATGGATTTTGAAGGCCCTTTTTACTCCACGGTTCAATTTGTGAGGGACTGTGCGCAGGATTGGGAAAGATTGGAGGGACGAGATGAACAGGAGAAGCACGTCTCCTGATAATTAATCCCGTTTGATACTGTATCTCGGTTTTTAGAGCAAGTAGATTGCTAGTAGAGTTAGCTCTGTTTGTTAGACGGTAGGACTCGAGATCACTATTTATGCGGCGACTATTCATTCGTTAGATTTCATTGGGATTCACGTCCAACGCCACAGGCGACTTTGACGGTACAGGAAGGAGCGCGTACCGTGCCTAAGGTCGAAAATGTTATTAACTTGATTCTCGGCACAGTTGAAGACTTTTTAACCAGGGTTATGTTGCGTTAACGGTTGGTTTCTCGCTTCCAGACTGGTTGGTTTAGCCGAACCACATCATCTGTCACCAACTGCAGCACCTTTCCCATTTCACCTCCCATCTACACGGCCAACCAACTCCTCCACCCCCAGTTTAGAGTAGGTCTGCCACCACCACAAACTACACTACTCACCAACATTCTCCACACCCAACCTTCCTAGTATCATACTACGGGTGAAAAATTTCCTGAATCTCATCATTCGTTCTTTTTCCCTGATTGTCAGAGTTGCCAAAATATCTGTATGTCTAACCCCCCCCTCTTGGAGGAAGAACTCCTCTCCTATTTCTTTCCCAATAGCTATGTCTTTGGGAACTCTCTCGCTAACCTGGAGCCCTAAGGTTTCCTTCATTTACAGCGAAAATATTCATTACGGTAGGCACGTTCTGGCTCTTTCCACTTGCCGTACCCTGCCCTCCTCTCCCTCTCCCTCCAACTTTAAGCGCTCTCCCAGCCGCAGTCCCCCCCCCCTCCCCGCCGTCCTCTCGCGGAAAAAGAACTGAACGGGATAGATAATATCCAACTTGCCACTAACTCTTTCCCCCTTTCCGTGTAGTAGTTCCTAGTTTATCTACAACATTGGCATTATGGCAGCTGCGACAAAGTCTCTTAAGGTTAGATCTTTCCAATCACGGTTTTTGAGCCGCATCTTGGGCCCCTTCCGCGATGGCTTTTGTTGTGCATGTAATAGTTTTGCTGACCTTAGCCATGGGGTTAATCCGAATAGTGTGTGGTTACCGGTGATGGAGCAGTCGGAAAGGTACAATTTTTCTCCTCCCACCCCCCCCCTCGCTGGCAATTGCGGTTTTTTAAAAAATCTAATACCGATTGCAGACTTGTCTCCTTATTAGTTATACCACCAATGCTTTTCCCGGGGAGTATATTCCAACTGTGTAAGTAGCGGTTTAGAATTGTTTTAATCAGATCACGAGCTAATGTTTACCTCCTTCCGTTTGTGGATGTCTGCAGCTTCGATAACTATTCCGCGAACGTGATGGTCGACGGAAAGCCTATCAGCTTGGGTCTTTGGGATACTGCGGGTCAGGAAGATTACGATCGCCTGCGGCCCCTCTCTTATCCCCAGACCGATGTTTTCTTGGTTTGTTTCAGTATCGTGAGCCCTCCGTCCTTCGACAATGTTTTATCTAAGGTTGGTCGCCGTTATGCCTTTCCTGACCCCCCCCCCCCGTGAAACGGAGGCCATGGGATTAACCTTTTGAACAGTGGTACCCGGAAATCTCACACCATGCTCCTAATATTCCAATTATTCTGGTCGGCACTAAGCTTGATTTGCGTGACGACCCCAAGACTGTCCAGGGGCTTCGTGAGAAGCGCATGGGGCCCATCAGCTACCCTCAGGGAATCCAAAGAGCCAAGGAGATCAATGCCGTGAGGTGAGTACTCGACTGACTGCTTGCGGGCGATTTTTCTGGTATTAACCTGCTCCTGTTCTGTTGTTAGATACCTTGAATGCTCCGCCCTTACACAAAAGGGACTAAAAAATGTTTTCGACGAAGCTATCAGGGCCGTTCTCATGCCCGCAGCGAAATTAGGCAAGAAAAAAACATGTGTCCTCCTATAAGTGTCCGATTGGAGTATCGATGCGAGATGTCTTTCATTTTTTCATATATTTTTTGTCGAATTACAGTACGGTACCTTATGATTGTGTGTTTGCATTAAACTGTGGTCGAATGCGCCTACCATCTTCTACATTTGGGAGCTTGTCCAAGTCTACTTTTTATGTCTTAAATTTCCATGTGGGCAATGGTGTTCATCTTTATGTATCTTCTTTTTTTTATTCCCCTTCTACCACGAGACTATTTCGTCTTGTTTTTTTTTTTCTTTCTTCTTTTTCCGAGATTTATTTTCCCACAGCGTGCGAGAGATGTGTACGGTAAAGAAGGGGGGCTACGACTGTGAAATGCGCTTTCCTTTGGTTGCTGGATTAAAGTACCGTCCCATATCATATCATATAAGCTTTTTTGTATCTATCTACGCAGTTCAAGCCCACATGCGCGACACTGGGGCGTATCATATTATACACGATTTCTCGACTTTGATTCAACCTTTGACGTTCCCGCGCCTACTCGGATGAACACCTCGCTCGCTGCCATCTCCACTACCACCACCTTCACCTTCAACAGCCCTCTTGGCTCTCTTCTCCTCTTTGAGCTTTTCCTCCTCCTCAATCCTCCTCTTCCGCTGGCCATCCAACCGCTCATTCTTTGCGCGCAGCTTTTCCCTCCGGCCTTTACTCTTTGCCCCACCACCGCCGGCACTGTACTTCATCAGCCAATCCCACCGGACTCTTCCGCTATTCACAGCAGGGGGGGGGGGGCAGGGAAAGAAAAAACATACGTAAGCTCAACATTAATCTTCCTATCCAAGAAGATGCTATGATGGTACTTGGCCAGACAGGACTTCATCCGGTCGTAGGAAGTGAATTCCAGGAAGGCGAAGCCCCTGCACGTCTGCGACGGCGCCTTCTGGCACATGACCCGCACGCTCGAGGGTTGCAGGGAGGAGAAGTGCGCCTGGAGCTGCGGCTGGGTGGTGGTGTAGGGCAGGTTTCCGACGAATACTATGAAGCGGTGGGCCGGCTTTGACGATGATGAAGAAGTTTTTTCTTCTTTTGCCTTCTCTTTGGTGGTGGTGGTGGTGGTGGACGTTTTGGACTTTTTCTGTTTCTTTTTTTTTGAGGTAGGCTCCTCCTTCTTCTCTTCCTCCTGCTCCTGATCCTCTTTGGACTTGGATTCGGTGGTAGCAGGTGGGATCGCGAGGGCTGGTTGTTCTTGAATTTCTGCTTCTTGAGACTTCTTGTTTTTCTTCTTCTTCTTGGTAGATTCGTCGGTAGTAGTGGTGGTGGACGTTTTGGGCTTTTTCTGTTTCTTTTCCTTTGAGTTAGGCTCCTCCTTCTCCTTCTCCTTCTCCGCCGCCTCCTCCACCTCCTGCCCCTCTTTGGACTTGGATTCGGTGGTAGTAGGTGGGATCGCGAGGGTTGTTTGTTCCTCAATTTCTGCTTCTTGTGACTTCTTCTTTTTCTTCTTCTTCTTGGTAGATTCGTCGGCAGTAGTGGTGGTGGTGGATCCTTTCTGCTTTTTCGGTTTAGGCTCCCCCTCCCCCCCCTCCCCCTCCGCCTCCTTGGGCTCGGCGGTGGGTGGGATTGTGAAGAGTGCTTCTTGCTCTTCGACTTCGGCCTCAATGTCCAGGTCAGAAATCTTGCGCTTCGGTTTGCGCTTCTTCCCGCTGTCCTTTTTGGTGTGCTTGTCCGGACGGGTTGCGGAGTCGCGCTTTTTGCGGTGGGGTTCTTTGATTGTGGACATTGTGGTGGTGGTGGTGGTGGTGGTGGTGGTGGTGGTGGGTCCTGTCTATTGTTCTGGTCTGCTCGAGGGGTGTGATAGAATTCGAAATGTGCTTGGGAAATGGCGGGCTTGGCGGTGCTAAGGGATAGGGTCTTGCTTACTATTCGGGTACCGTAGGCTTGGTGTACTCGAGTATCTTACCAGTCCGTCGGCCTGATACGGTAAGGGGGACAGAGTTAGGTTATCAGGGTCTATGTTACATCTATCATATCGTAAAGACATTACCACACGGCCTTCTAGTAAAACATTATTCTCCCTTCACCACTCTCGAACCGAGCCTTCACCCCGGCGAACGTGAGAATCTCCATCACACCCTTCTGCGTCTCCCGAACGTCAAACACCCCGAACCCCTTTTTATCAACATGTGACGCATCGATAACCACGTTCTTCAATTCGTCCACCTTCAACACACCCTCTTTCAGCAAGTCCAGGATCCTCCCGGGCGTGCCAACGCCAATGCCCATCCGGCTGGTCTGGCACGTTGTTATGGAGTCCTTTAATTTGATGTGCTTTGCAAACAGCTTGGCGACCAGGCTGTCCTTTGTTTGGTACTTGCGGACCGCACGCGCAAGGTCCGTCGCTCGGAGGGCCGCCGAACTCAGGATCAATGTGTGGGGAGTTCCCGGCGCGGCCGGCGATTTAACAAGAGCGAATTTAGAGACTGTAGCATTAGCCAGAGAAAATCGCAAGATGGGGAGAAGGGGGACGAACATGATTCCAGATACGCTGGGAGATTCCGCAGCGTCCTGGGAGAGGTGAACGACGTAGTATCGAAAAACGCAGACTCTATAATAACCAAGAAAGTTCAGCAAACGAATCCCATCGCGTGCGCGCGTGAATTCTATAGAGTAGAGTATATATAAGGGCCAGCCAACCAGATATATAGCGATCCTCCAATTCCACAGAGCTCAAATCCTTCTGGAACCGTCTCAATCGCTGGGCAACGTAGTCCGCCAGTAATTTCGGGTCCATCCTTGCCATATCCTCGTTCACGGGCTCGGCTTCTCCGCCCGGGGCATCCGTCGCTGTAGACTTACCTTCCTGACCCTCCCCCGCGCCCTTCTTGCTCCAATCCTTGGAGACCTGGGGGGTGGTTTCGTCGTCCTCCGACTTTTTGCTCTTGCGCTTGTTGAGTTTTTCCCTTTCTCGCTTGCGCTTGCGCTTGTCGGCCATGCTGGGGGCGGGTTTCGCATCTGTGCTGAAGTCTAGATTTTCGGCGCCGGCGAGGACCACGCCGCCGTCGTAATCGTCTTCGCTGTCCATTGCGGTAGTCTATCTCGTTAGAGAAATAGGGTGAGCGGTTTTCCAGGAAAATGGGAAAAATAAAAAGAGAAGCCGCACTTGCATTGGCTGGGTTGGATTAAGGCCGGGTAATAGGGCTTATCATCACGTGAGCAAACACGCCATGCATCGCGGTTCTTTAGACTTTTTTTCTTTGTTTGCGCGTTCGAGTTGCTGGGGATCTCCGTGGCGCATTGTAAGGCGCAGTGCCGGGAGGAAAGCAACAACACCGATTACAACCAACTGAACCAACAAATACAACAGACACATATACACGATGGAGAATAAAGATGGCGATGCTGGTGGTCCTAGTGAGTTGCCGAGAATTACTCCTAGGAATTCACTGCCTGGGGGATTAGCTACGGAGGAAACGGATAACGAAACTCCACAAGCTACAGTTTGTTTCCCTCTTCCACTCCAACTTCTCGGTTTTCCATTAATCCGCAGCACAGCTCGTACAACTGGCGAAAGTGGTCAACAGGCCCGTCACACCTCCGCAGCAAACATCTACTTCAGCAGGGGTCGCATCACAGAGGAAATCGGTAAGGAGAACCCCCGGTGCGGGAAGGCTTGCGCCATTGCCGAGTAAGCTCGCCGCCAGATCTCCGCATGCCGTCCGCGCCTTCGAGCAACGTAGGGCGGCAACGCCGGGGCGTGAACGCAGAAAGAGCGGGAGGTATCCGGCTGCGAGGGAAACGCCGAGGGATCTGTTGAGAGCTTTGAGTCGGCGTGCGTATTTCTTCCCTCCTTCTCTTCCTCTTTTTTCACAAACCGGTTGAGTGCTGAAATAAACTAGAACTCGCAACAACGTCCACCCAATACGTCCCCTCCCCGGCAGAGCCGACCCCACGCCCCGCGCCCCGCCTCTCATACTCTGACCGCCGCGCCTCGGATGTCATGTTCTACAGTGACCCTGGACACAACTCTGATGATGAAGACGAGGAGCTCCCACCCGCACCGAGGCTAAGTATAAACTTGAACGAATTCGAACAAGCGGAGGACGAAGAAGACGCCCGTCTTCCGGTCCCGAGGTGTTCATTGCCGCTAGAGAATCTTGAAGATATGGATTACACGCACACCTCAATCGAATTTGGGCGCAGGGCGGTTACGGAGAGGCCATATCGACCAAGCTTTGGTATCAGGCTTAGTGATCGGTTCGCAGACTTTAACGGGGTTCCCGGGGGGAGTTCGCCGAGGACTGGGGCGTACGAGGATGAAGGTGATGAGGAGGAAGAGGAAGAGATGGGGGTGGGAATTGTGTGAGTTTGAGCTTTTCTTGTCTGCTTTCGCTGTTGGAGGTGGCTAATTTGGGTCGTAGCGGTGATGAGAGCTTTGCTAGCAGAATATCGGTTGTGAATGATGGTGATGGGGACGTTACTGGTGATATCACTGGGGCTCTGGATGGGCCTCTAGATTTGGATGCGGATGAGCCGTCCTTTTTCTTGCCTGTTCCAGAAGAGGAGGGAGAGAGGTTTGCTCAAACGCCTAATGGGGGAGAGAATGTGAATGGGACACTACTCAACGGGCATGTGTACGAAGAAGAGGAGGAGGAGGAAGTGGAGGAGGAATATGACCCCCTGGAAGTCGCTTCGGCACAAGCAGCCTCCTCCTCCGCAGTGGCCAAGCCGGTTGCAGTTAAGAAGAAACGCAAACCTCTTCCGCTGTCTCGACATGGAATACCATATCCACCCTTCCCTCGACAGGTCATCAAGAAAATGGCTACAAAGTTCTCTAGATCCGCCATATCCGCCGATACCCTCGACGCTCTAGCCGCTGCCAGCGACGCGTTCTTCCAACAGGCGTCGGAAGACCTGGCGGCCTATTCAAAGCACGCAGGCCGAAAGGTCATTCAAGATTCAGATGTTGTTCAGTTACTGCGAAGGTATGTGCCCCCCCTACCCCATTTATCTTTATAAATAAATATTTACAATGCAACAGACAGCGCCAGCTCAACTCTCACACCACAGTCTTCTCCCTGGCCCAACGCCATTTACCCAGAGAACTGCTTCAGGAGATTCGCATGCCTGTGAGTAAAGTTCAACCCCGCCGGCGGCAGCGGCAAAGACCGAGCTTGCAAGCTGTCGAAGAGGAAGAAGAAGGCGAAGAAGTGGAGGCGGAGGGAGGACCTTAATGTCTAATAACGGAACGGGGCTGCAATGTACATTACTATTTTTTTTTCTATTTTTTTTTTCTCTTCTATATCGTCATTCAAGCCCAATCTGTGCTGTGCCGGACTCTCTTTGCAATGTCTGGTGGGGGCCGGCGAACGAGGACGTAAAACATTACTGAGGTGGCGAGGGCGAGGCCGTACCTATAATTGTATCATTAGCATCGCCCATCTCGCCCCCGAGAGGGGAGGATATACCAAGTAACGATATACTGCATATGGTTATTTCTCAAGTTCACCTCCGCAGCTCTAGCAATGGGCACCCCCTTCTCAATATTCCCCATCGCAACCACAAAATCCGGCTCCACCGTCTCCTCTATCCAAACCGGCTGAGCGCCAACCAACCCCGCCATCCCCTCCACATCCGGGAAATAGAACTCCCCCTTCTCCGGCACGTTGTCCGGCGTGAACATATTCCTCTTCCACGGACTCCTCAGCAACCCCTCCACCGTGACCTCCCCCTCCGGCAGACCCGCCGGATCGCGATCCCTGTGCAGCCTCTTCTCCTTCGCTATCCACCCCCGATTCACCAACACCTTGGTCCCCCCCCCCTCCGCACCGCCACCACCACCACCACGCTCCAGCGGGGTAACGACCTGGTACCCATTCTGCCCCTCGTGTATCCGCGGCCCGATCAGCATCTCCTGGTCGTGCCGGAAGCGCCCGGTGGCGAGGACGCGGCGGTAGTCGAGGGAGGGGATCTGCTCCACGTCCACCCTTGGCGGCAGCGGCAGCGGCGGGGCCAGGAGACGGCCGGTATGGGCGGTTATGAGGTCGGTTTTCCACTGCAGTCGCTGGACCTGCCAGGTTCCGAGGGCGAAGGCGGTTATCGGGATCGCGGCGAGGAGGAGGAGGCCTGGGCCGTGTTGCTTCCTGCCGGCGCGGACGAGGGTTGGGGGTTGGTCGAGGATTGAGGTGAAGTTTGGGTTGTCGGCGGGGTTGTGGGCGCTTCGATGGATGGGCGGGAAGGGGTTTTTTGGGAGGTGGCGGGTTAGGAGGGGGAATTGGCGGAGGAGGGGGCGCATTGTTGGTTCTATGTTGGTTCTGTGGGGAGTTGTGTGTATTGGGAGTTGGGGGTGGAGGTTGGTTGGTTGTGGGGGATATTATGGAGTTATTATCGGTAAATTTAAGTTGCTGCAGAGTGCAGTGATTACCCCTCCAAAGCCCTAACCCACATATGAGGTCAGAACTTACAGGTACTTTTGTGGCGGGGAAGCCACATTACGGTTAAGGTGTGGAGGCTGAGCGCCCCTTTCTGGAGGAATATACCGTAGTATCATATCATACGTCAGGCTCCTGGTTGGTAGACTACTACCTTTCCCTAACATCTCCTTTACACTTCCACACTCACTTTATTCCTCCTATTCTCAAGTTGGATATGTTCTTTTCAGGCACCCTCCAAGAAGCCGTTGCACTCGCAATCGAGCAGAACCGCTCTCTTGCTTGTTTTGTCACGGGTACGCTAACTATCAGCATATTTCCCTCCCTCCCTCCCTCCCTCCCTCCCTCCCTCCCTGACTGACCGACGCATCTGTTATAAATTGTCATACTGACTCAAAGGCATAGACGACGGCGACGAAAGCACGACCTGGGAGAGTACATATTTCACAGACGAGGAGGTTTGTTCCTTCCCAGCATTCTCTCCTTTTTTTCTCTTTTGTTCTCCGGGGGCTGTTGCTGACTCGGTCTTGCTCATGTATAGGCGGCGCCGCTACTAGCACAATGCGTGCTCGTAAGGTTGCAAGCTGGTTCAGTTGATGCGGGGTTCTTGGCGGCGTTTTGTCCGATACAGGATGTTCCGTATTTCACTGTTATCAAGTATGTTTTTGCTCTTCGGAGTAGTTGGGGGGGATGATTGCTAACGGATTGCCGGGTGAAGACATGGGGCTCTAGTCGCGAACATGAAGGCGGGTGATTCGAAGGAGGAGTTCGTGAGGCTGTTGAAAGGGGGGGTTGTGGAGCCGCAGGATGCACCACAAGCAGCAGCAGCAGCAGTCGAACTTCCAGCTCCTCCCGCGCCGGCACCGGCGCCCGCTACACCTCCGAGAGTGCCGGCAGCTTCGTCGGAAGTGCCAGGAAGAGCGGATAATTCGCCGTTTTTGCTACAGCAGAGGAAGAGGCAACAGGAAGCCAGTGAAGAGAGACAGCGGATATTGCAATTGTTAGAGAACGACAAGAAGGAGCGAGAAGCACGACAAAGGAAGGTGGCGGAAGATAAAGCTTCCTCGACCTCAACTACTGAGCCCAGAGAACAGAAGACACCAGGGTCGCATTCGTCCAGTGAAACAGCAATATCATTCCGCATGCTCGACGGCCTAAGCCTGAAAGCAAAATTCCCCTCATCCGCAATTCTAGCAACCGACGTTCGCGAGTTTGTCGACGAACACCGTACAGACAGCGACCACCCCTACAACTTTCTGCAAATCCTTACGCCGCTGCCAAACAAGCAGATCACCATCTCCGAAGAGAACTCCACGCTGAGCGAATTGGGCCTCTCACCAACATGCACGCTTGTCCTCGTCCCCACATCCTCGTCACCGGCGTCAGCTTATAGCGGTGGTGGAGGATCCACGGAAGCGGGGGGGATATTTTCGAGAATTTACGGATTGCTCTACTCTATTGTAACTACCATCCTCGGGCATTACCCGCCTGTCCCTGTCCCTGCGAATGCTGAATTGGGGCAGAGTCAGAGCCTGCCGACGGCATCTTTGCTATCCTTGGATGCGCCGACTCCGCCGTCGTCGTCGGGGCAAGCGTCACCGAGGGAGGAAATGGCGGGTACAAGGATTAGGACTTTGTATGATGGGAGGGGGGATGACGAGGACGCGGATAGGAAGTATTATAATGGGAATCAGGTGTGCCGTCTTTATTTCTCCCATGAGGGGTGACTCGCGAGCTAATGGTTGGATAGCTCGACTTTGAACCCAATATGGATGAGGGCTCTAGCGGTGACAATTGATTGGTGTATCGCTGGTCCACCCTTTTAATATCACATCTTTAACTAGACACCTATTAGCACTAGCTATTTCGCGTTTTTCCCAACACCCATCTTGTCTTTTTTCCTTTTCCCCTTTGCTTTTTTTTCCTACCCCTCTTGTAATACTCTGCGGTACCGGTGGTATATTTATTCTGTTATTTCCTCCTTTAGAATGGAAATCATGCTTTAGCCAGACGATATCTGTACCAGTCCGAACACCGGCCGTATGTTTGAACCTCCGCCGGGAGAGAAGGAGAGAGAAAGGAAGAAGTTCCGGCGTGACACTCATTGAGGTATTTTTCCCATTGCCATACGGGCATCTTGCCGCGCCTAACCCAAACATCCGAAGCTAGAGAGGGCCGATGCCACTCTCTCCACAGGGCGCTTTTTCGAACCTATGATACTAGCACAGTATGGTCACTTTTTTTTCCAACCCGACTTGCCGCTGATTACATTTGAGCGTTCTCAGTGGTATGCCAAGATGTATTTGTACGATAGAGTTTAGTTTCCATCGTGGCTGCCGTACCTGCAGGGATACCCGGTGTTGAGCTACGAGTACAATAACTAGTAACTTGATATCGTAATGGAGAGGCTTTTCCCCCTGCACTCGAATGTGCTAGTATTGCCAGGGTGCTGGGCTAGTTTAGCTTGAATATTCGCTCCCGGGTACGATGTTGTAAAAGTCTTTTCACCTATTATCGCATAATTTGTTTGGCTGGAAATGGCGCTCGGGCCTGAAGGGGGAAGAAAGCCGGCTTGCTGCGATACTTGTACTTGTGCTCGTAGATGTAGGGGAGTGTCGGTCTACTCCAGTACCGGTACTAGTAGCACTAACTGAAAATTGGATTGACAAGTTCCCTTGAGCTTTCTGTAAAGAAGGAGTGAGAAGAAAGGATCTGGAAGCAGAATGACCTTGTGAGAGGGGAATAACGGTAGATTGGTCAGTCCTCTCTCTCTCTCTCTTTCCAAACTCTCATACTTGGACTCGGTACTCCTGCATCTTATCCCATCACTTGGCAAGCTTAGCGCATTCGCTAAGTCTTCCTCTTCCCCCCACGTGGTGGTCACTGGTCACGCACACTTATTGGTAGCGGTATCGAGTTATTAACTACTCGAGTATTGCCGTGGGCTGCCGGTATGATGCCGCTACCGTGCCGGTACTCCCACTCTTTTCTGGCTATTGTTTTGTGGGAATGGACAATCATAGGCATTGTTCCTCGTGACACCCGATAGGTGCTCAAAGATTGCGGTAGTCGGGTAGAGTATGATACAGTACAGCAGGCTGGACATGCAAGTAAGATGTTCTCTCGTTATCACGGCTTGGGGATACGATACTTGCTTGGACTCGGTGAGAGTACTAGCACAAGAGAGACGAAGGTCACTCCTATGTAACGCCGACAAAACTAGTTGGGAGCGAAACCCACACGCTTACCTCAACGGGGTGGTAAGTATGTGTGACGGAATCGTATTGTGCGACCGCCGTAGCGCAATTATTCCGCCAACATACTATCTGCAGGGATGCCGCATCTTTAACTCTGTCTCTCACGGGCTGTGGGTGTTCGTAATTAAAAGTGTCGGGAAGAGGAGGGGGGGGGGATTGTATATATTCTCTCTCTCTTCCCCCCGATCCCCCGCTGCTCTCTCCCGATTCTTCTTCCTTCTCCACGCTTTTGCTGTTCACCATTTTGCAGAGAATCATTCCTCAACAACTATTACATCCAGGATGGGTATGCCACCGCAACCAGTTTCTAATGGGCTCATATATGCTACTTATGCTGTCTTCTTGTATGCCTTTTTTTCCTTCCCCTCCTCATCGTTGTGGAGCTGACATGGTTCAAATCAGAATAATCGGTGTCACTCTCTCCTGGCGATTCCGCGGTCAATCGAAATTGGAGTTTATTCATTCGGGTCGCACCCAGACTGGTTTGCCTTTTTTCCGCTTTCCTCCCTCCCCCTTTGGGCTCTAGAATGCTGATGGGTTATAGCGATTCCCGTGGCACTCAACTTCATAGCCTCTGGTGAGTGCTGCGCGTCTTTGGACAGAAAGGCGGCAGCGGCAAGCATTCGTACCATGTCATTGATTTCTTGAAAGAAATAAAACATGACATCGTCTCAGTGGCCCTCGTTGTGCGATGGGTCGCTCGAGTAATCCAGGTTCGTAACCATTTGAGGGTGTTGCACTCTCCCTCGGGCTTTGGGTCGTTTCTCAACTAGGCGTCAGTACCTTTAACTATGCTACTCGAAAAAAAGCTTTGAGCGGAGAGTGTAGCTGGCTTCACTACGGGTGCCTGTTTGCTGTGGACCTCTTTGCCCGATCCAACCCCCTCACCTGGGTGGGAGATTGGGCAAACTTGGAAAACTGACCTTATGGGCTGAGATTGACCGTTTGCACTCGATCAAGTTAAGACTTGCGTGGGAAATGTGTTGCCGCTACCGTCCCCTCTTCTCCATTATTCCTTTCCCTTTAGAACATGCCCCCAAAGGTACTGATATTTTCTAGCAATGGGATCTGCCGTCTTGTTTTCCTATCCGGAAATTGGAACTATCGCTGGTGTGCAGGGAGCTATCACTTATGCTGCTTGCTCGGCCTTGCCCATCATGTCGTTTGCTTTTTTGGTGCCAAAGCTGAGGAGAAAATTGCCCGGAGGGTTCATCCTTACCATGTGGGTGAAGGAGAGGTACGGGCCGTATGCGGCGCTTTACTTGAGCTTTCTGAGGTGAGTGATTGAGAATTCCCGGAGGTGGTTGTTATATAGCTGACGAGTGTAGTGTCGCTACCATGTTCTTGTATATGGTTGCGGAATTGTCTTCTCTCCAACAGGTCATCAATGCTCTTACCAATCTCAATGGCCTCCCGGTGGTTATTGTTGAAGTTGTCATCACTACAATATACACTTGTGCGCCCGACATATACCCCCATGCGAGAGTGTACTAACCCACTCTAGCTCTTGGCGGTTTTCGCATCTCCTTCCTGACCGACAATATCCAAGGAGTAATGATTGGGATCCTAATCATCATCTGCACCATTGCAGTCGGCACATCAGTAGAAATTGACCGCTCCAAAATCGACCCGTCGGGGCTCACCCACAGCACCGTACTCGGCTATCAGTTAATCTATATTCTGTTCATTGGGATACTCTTTAGTTTCATGTTTGTATCCGGCTTTTGGATGCGCGCATTCGCATCAAAGACTGACAAAGACTTATGGATCGGGGCATCGATCGCCGCGATTGTACTCTTCATCGCCCTCCTCCTCGTCTCTTCTACGGGTTTCATCGCTGCATGGGCAGGAGTCTGGGAACCGGGTACGTACGGCGGTCTTGCATTCTTCCTGTTACTCGCGGAACTCCCCTCCTGGGTCGTTGGATTTACCCTCGTGATGGTGGTAGCGCTCAGCTGCGCCGTCTTCGACAGTCTACAATCAGCAATGGTGTCTACAATCTCCAATGACGTCTTCAAGAACAAGCTGCCTCTACTCTGGGTCCGTGTCTTTGTCCTCCTCGTCTCTATCCCGGTAGTTATCGTCGCCCTCAAGTCCCCTTCCATCCTTCGTATCTTCCTAATTTCAAACATCTTTGCCTGCGCCGCCATGCCTCCAATCCTCCTCGGCCTCTTTGACGCAATGTACTTCCTTCGAGGTGTGGATATTATCGTCGCAGGCTTCGGCGGTCTCTTCTCGGTATTCCTGTTCGGATGCGCATTCTATGGTGATGCCAAGAAGGCTGCCGAGTTGATAATCTTGACGTCGGGATTGTACGCCGATGACTGGAGCGTGTTTGGGGTGTTTGTTGCTGCGCCCGTGGGTTCATTGATATTCTTAATGCTGGCTGTCACGTGCCGAATGGGTTGTGTTTGGGTACGTTGTAAAGTTCAAGGAGGCAGGTTTGACTGCCTTGATAAGCCATTGCCCAGGGAGGATGCGGTTGGTGAGAGAGATGAAAGTCCTAGTAGGAGTTTGGGGGATGCGGATGGGAGGAAGGTTGTGAGGTGATGGATTTTTAATAGTAGTTGCAGTTTTGGTTATGTGAAGTTGATTGGATCGTTGGGTAGAGTAGGCGAAATTGACCAATCAATTCCCAGTACTATTATTTCTACTTGTTGTGTAATACAGTGGCACGAATTTCAATCATTTCAACTTTGTCTCATACGAAGCCATTCCAAGATGCGGTCGGATTAAAGCAGTTGAACTAGGGCTTCAAACGCTACGAATGCAATAAAACCATAGCTTAACTTGTGATAGGTGTTCGTGTGCAGTTGCGTTATCATACCCGCAAACCACGTATAGCGTCGTCCCCACCGCTCCAACGCAATACAGTTCGAGCATCCAATCTTAGACCTATAAGTACAGGTACTGTATCCCCCTCCTCTCTCTCTCTCTCTCTCTCTCTCTCTCCACCATATACCAACCCCACGCCCTCCACATCCACAATAATTACCTATTAATCATGCTATCTATATTTATACCGATAATTTCTTTCATCTTAACACTCATCCTCCTCCTCATATTAGATTGTCTATCACGGTACCACACGCCCCCCGCAACTCCACCCACGACATCTACGCAAGCTATGACAGCTAACAATCTTCCCCCCGCCGAAAAAAGTCGTAGAGGGCACATATTATTATTACCTCACGCCCATCCGACCTTGGCACTAAAAAACTCCGCAACCCTCGCAATCTCCGAACTGGCCCACGCAATCTCGACGCTGATTGCCCGGTACTGCTACATGTCCGACTGTTTGGGCGCCCCCAACCCACGCACCCAGGGCCTGGGCCCCATCGAGAGCGAGCTCACAACCTTCCACATCAAGGAGAGAGCGACGCTGGACCTGGTGGATCGCATGCTTGTGGTGCTCCGCTCAGCGCACAACGACCTAAAGGAATACGAGGCCGTCGTCGAGGCTTTCTGGGAGCAGTGCGAACGATCCGGCGGTCACATGCCCCAGGACAAGGTGGCCAGCGGCGTCGAGATGTTGACCGAGTGGCGCGATCGCAAGAGGGGCGGCATCCAGAAGGAGGTGGTCGCCGAGGCGCAGAAGTACTTTGGTATCGATGATGGAATCGTCCCCACGCCGGAGCCGACGCCGCAGGAGATTTCGGATGAGGCGGTCGTCGGTACGACTGGTGGGGAGGTGAGCGGCAGCGGGAGCGGTGGGAGTAGGAAGAAGAAAAAGAGAAGGAATAGGAGGAGGAGGAGGTGAATGGTTGGGGTGGTACTTTGTGTGTGTGTGTACACTAGTATTGTACCGTTGTATGCTGTATGATCGAGTGTGTGGCTGGTCTTATTTACTGTATTACGGGTTTTACCGATGTTTCTATGTCTTCTGGATGGGATTGTTACCTATCCAATGAATGAAATCCAGCACTATCACTACTCTATGAAAAGTCTTTCGTTCGGCGCACACAAGTACTCGTAGTCAGCAATGCTAGGTAAACGTTCTTCAAGACGAAATAGTCGTAAAAAAGACCCCGCCCGTTTAGTGTGTGAATCTAGCAAGCACCCCTTCTTGCTGAGAGCTATGATACTGTAAACACAAATTGAGGATCCCCCTTCTTTCCTTAATATATCTCGCCCCGGGTGACATTATTTACAAAATTTGCGGTATTTTTGCACTTATCCCTTTAGCCTGGGTGTGTGTTTTGAAAAATACCGTAAATTCTGGCCAAACTCGACCCCCCCGCCACTACTATTACCTGTACGAGTATGGCAGTTACCATCCCTAGAAGAGCGAATTCGCCACGGGGTTAAGTTAGTCCCTTAAGAGGAATGGTGGCTATAATACCTTAAGAAGTATGGCGGCGGGTCGGGTTTTACCCAAAATCTACGGTAATGATATCTGAAAAGTATTTTCCTTGACCGGAAGTTCCAACTTGTGCCCACTGATCTCTTGGGTTGCTCTGACAAACTAACTAAATTGTAATCTGTGTTGCTCTTTCTAACTTGGTGCTTTGTGGAGGATTTTTCTTCTTCTTTTCTTTTCGTTTTTTTTCATTTCATGCATTCTCACTCGCCCGGCTTTTGCAGGGATGGCCTTATTATTATTGCCGGACGGGGGGGGGGGGGATCTGTCCCAGCAAGCAAGTACTCGTCCCAGGCAAGAATTATCCGGAAACAGGGGATTAAAAATATATAATATTATACGGTAATTAAAACCCCTGCGATCGTCTGAGCGCCCATACAAACTCAAAAAAACCGTATTTTCGAATACTTCTTCCTTGGGACGAGTAAGTATCGTTCGTTATTGGTATCATATATAACACCCCATACATTACGGATCGGTTCACAAAAAAGAAATTTCAACAGATCGAATTGGATTATATTCTGGGATAGTACAGTACATTTTAGTTGGCGACGTACAGGACGAGTACATAAGACTAATAGACCAGGAAGTAATGACCAATCATGTTGTAAACGCAGAGTTGAAATACAGTAAGGAAGGACAAAAACAAAGAGTAAAAATTCAGAAAATAACTGGCATGAATAGCTAGTAGTAGTACATGCCCCCCCCCCTTGCTCCCGCTTCCCTACACTAGCAGGATGGAGTTAGGTATACCGGCTCAACTAACAGTGAATAGTAGTGCCCATACAGGGAAGTGTATGCTGGGTTACCAACTTTGATCCGGGATGATGATTTGCGGGGGAGAATTTAAAGAGGAATCAGGAAGCAAGCAAAGGAAGGAGAAGGAGGAACAGAAACGAAAGACAGGGATGTTGAATGTTTGTTTGTTGGACGCTCCGGAGAGGGTTTCGAAGTCGGTTTAAAGGAGAGATAAGCGGCTGGCGGTATATATGTGAATATTTGGAGGAGTACATTGGTGTCTTTAAGAGCGATGGTCTAGATCCCCCCCTGCCGGGGTCAAACCGCATTGGGGTTCGCAGATTGGCGGGCTTGCAGTAGATCCGCCGCCCTCGGGGAGAGGTAAGCCCGCCAACGCTGTGTACGGCCATTATCTTCTGGGATATCGGGGTTGACACGTTGATGTGATAGCAGTAGTTGCACTACTTCATCATTGAGGATCTCGGCAGCCCGCGAGAGCGGTGTTTGGCCATAATGGTCAGGGATATTGGGGTTGACATCTTCGTGTCCTAGCAGTAGTTGAACTACTCCAGTATGGTCTCGCTCGGCAGCCCACCAGAGCGGCGTTCGGCCAGCCTGATTGGCCATGTTAGGGTTGACCTTTTGGCATTTTAACAGTAGCTCCACTACTTCGCCATGGCCCGCGCCAGCAGCCAGCGCGAGCGGCGTTTGGCCATAATCATCGGGGATATTGGGGTCGACATCTTCGTGTTCTAACAGTAGTTGAACTACCTCAAGGATGCCTCCCAGAGCAGCAAGCGAGAGAGCCGTTTTGTGAGCCCAACCGGTCATATTAGGGTTGACCTTTTGGCATTTTAACAGCAGCTTCACTATTCCACAATAACCAAACGCCGCAGCCCTCGAGAGAGGTGTGTTGCCAAGTATGTCTGGGATATCGGGGGCGATGTCTTTCGCTTTCAATAGTAGCTTTACGGCTCGACCATCCGCACGCTTGGCAGCCAACAAGAGAGCCGTTTCGCCAGCCTGATTGGTCATATTGGGGTTGACCTTTCCGCATTTGAACAGTCGCCTCACTGTTTTATCATGCCCCCCCGCAGCAGCCATCGAGAGCGGTGTTCGGCCAGAACTGTCCGGGATATTGGGGTTGACATCTTCGCGTGCTAGCAGTAGGCGAACTGCTCCAGAATTGCCTCGCTCGGCAGCCCGCCAGAGCGGTGTTTGGCCAGCATGATCGCGCACATCAGGGTTGACCTCTTGGAATTTTAACAGTAGCCTCATTACTTCATCACGCCCCTCCTCAGCAGCCCACCAGAGCGGTGTTCGGCCATAATGGTTAGGGATATTGAGGTTGATATCTTCGTGTTCTAACAGTAGTCGAACTACTGGAAAATGGTCTCTCTCGGCAGCCCGCCAGAGCGGTGTTTGGAGAGAAAGATCGGTGAGATTGGGGTTGACATTTCGGCATCTTAATAGTAGCTTCACTACTTCAACATGCCCCCGCCCAGCAGCCCGCAAGAGCGGTGTTCGGCCAGAAATATCCGGGATATTGGGGTTGATATCTTCGTGTTCGAGAAGTAGTTGAACTACTTTATGATGGCCATTCCTGGCAGCATATGAGAGGGGTGATCGGCCGGCCTCATCGGTCATATTAGGGTTGACCTTTTGGTGTCTTAATAGTAGCTTCACTACTTCATCATGCCCCTCCCCAGCGGCCCATGAGAGCGGTGTTTGTCCCGCATTGGCTGTCATAATGGTGTTGGCGTTGTCCTCACTTTCCAACTGTAGTTTCAGTACTCAAAGCGGAGGAAAGGGCCGGGAAAGAGAAAACAACGGATTGCCAAGTCTCAGTAACTTGAAGGAGATGTAGGTAATTGACGGCTTTGAGGAAATAGAAAACCACCCCCTTGAGGGATTCGTGATCGCGGAGGGTTGGTCAAATAGCCTGCCTCTGGCAAAAGTAGAAAAGGGTAAAGGTGATGGAGATCTGGTCGTGCGCAGGGACAGCTGCCGCCACAGAAGCACCGCTAGGATGCTGCTGTGAGGCGAGCCTTGTGAGAAGAGACCCCGATTGAAAGTGGTAGGAAAAAGGAAGTGTGTTCGCTATTCGATGTGTAGGGTGATGATGGTTATCATTTCGGGAGAAGAAGAGAACGCAGCTGAGACTGAATACAGTTTGTGTGGTAGCCACTCGCACAGTGGGCTCTCTACCACCAGTCACCCTCGACATGGTGACTGCCCCACTCGTCTTACCAGTATGCCCTAATATGACATCCCACGATGGGGTTACTCAATCAAAAGGAAGCAAGCGGGAGGGCGAACAATAAGTGTGGCCGCTGTATTCTCGAAGATGTGCACCGTTGCCCTAATCTTGTTCTTAATTGGAAAAGCAACACTGTCAGTGCTGCAAAGAAGCGTGGGAAATGGAGCTTAAGTTATATAACTTTCTAGGACCTCTGCAGAACAGTTACATTTAATAACTATAGAAACCTAACTAAAAGTAACTTATCATACTCACTATAAACAACTAGTAGCCCCCTCGAGTCTTCCTACTCACTCCCATGTGTATTATGATGCCGCAAAGTTTGGGAATAGAGGCCCCTCAGGTGGGGCCCTCCCCCGATGTAGCCCCGGCCCTTCTTGCCGGGAGCTAAACACAAATTGAGGATTATCAGTATGAGTTTGCCACTTGATCCCTCAGTAATCGGTTTACAAAGATTTCAACAGATCAAATTGGATTATATTCTGAGATAGTACATTTTGGTTGGCGACGTACAGTACGAGTACACAATAGACAAGGAAGTAATGACCAATCATGTTCTAAACACAGAGTTGTAATAGAGTAGGGAAGGACTAAAACATAGCCGAAAGGAAAGACTAAAATTCAGATAATAACTGCATGAATAGTAGTAGTACATGCCTCCCCCCCCTCCCACTTCCCGACACTAGGAGGATGGAGTTAGGGATACCCAGTCAACTAACAGTTAATACCCATAAATGCTCATACGGGAAGTGTATGCTAGATTAGCAGCTGTGATCGGGGATGATGATTCACAAGGGAGAATTTAACGTGGAATCTGGAAGCAAGCGAAGGGAGAGGAACAGGAACGAAAGACAGGGATGTTGAATGTTTGCTGGATGCTCCGGAGAGGGATTCGGAGCCGGTTTAAAGGAGAGATAGGCAAGGAGAGATAAGCGGATGGCAGTATATATTTATATAAATGCCTAAAAAGGAGTACTCGAGTACATTTGTGTTTTTAAGAGCGATAGTAGTCAAGATTTTGCCCTGTTGGGGTCAAACGGCATTGGGATTCGCAGATTGGCTGGCTTGCAGTAGATTCACCGTTCTTTTTAGGATGCGGGAAGCCCACCAAAACAGTGCTCGGCCACGATTGCCCGGCATATTGGGGTTGACATCTTCGCGTTCTAGTAGCAATTGAACTACTGCAAAATGGCCTCTCTCGGCAGCCAACCAGAGCGGCGTTCGGCCAGCCTGATTGGTTATATTAGGGTTGACGTTTGGGCATCTTAACAGTAGCTTCACTACTTCATCATTCCCCTCCCCAGCAGCCCACCAGAGCGGTGTTCGGCCGCCATCATCCGGGATATTGGGGTTGACATCTTCACGTCCTAGCAGTAGTTGAACTACTCCAAGCTGGCCTCTCTCGGCAGCCCACGAGAGCGGCGTTCGGCCAGCCCAACCGGTCAGATTAGGGTTGACCTTTTGGCATTTTAACAGTAGCTTCACTACTTCATCATCCCCCTGTATAGCAGCCCACGAGAGGGGTGTTTGGTCATAATCGTCCGGGATATTGGGGTTGACATCTTCGCGTCCTAGCAGTAGTTGAACTACTCCAAACTGGCCTCTCTCGGCAGCCCACCAGAGCAGCGTTCGGTCATCCTCATCGGTTATATTAGGGTTGACCTTTTGGCATTTTAACAGGAGCCTCACTAGTTCATCATGCCCCTCCCGAGCAGCCCATAAGAGCGGTGTTCGGTCATGATCGTCCGGGATATTGGGGTTGACATCTTCGTGTTCTAGCAGCAGTTGAACTACTCCAAAATGGCCTCTCTCGGCAGCCCACCGGAGCGGCGTTCGGCCACCCTCATTGGTCATATTGGGGTTGACCTTTTGGCATTTTAACAATAGCTTCACTACTTCATCATGCCCCTCCTCAGCAGCCCACGAGAGCGGTGTGTAACCACCATCATCCGGGATATCGGGGTTGACATCTTCGCGTCCTAGCAGTAGTTGAACTACTCCAAACTGGCCTCTCTCGGCAGCCCACGAGAGCGGCGTTCGTCCAGCCTCATTGGTTATATTAGGGTTGACCTTTTGGCATTTTAACAATAGCTTCACTACTTCATCATGCCCCTCCTCAGCAGCCCACCAGAGCAGTGTTCGATCATTATCATCCGGTATATTGGGGTTGACATCTTCGCGTTCTAGTAGCAATTGAACTACAGCAAAATGGTCTCTCTCGGCAGCCAACCAGAGCGGCGTTCGTCCAGCCTCATTGGTTATATTAGGGTTGACATTTGGGTATCCTAACAGTAGCTTCACTACTTCATCATGCCCCTCCCCAGCAGCCCAGCATAGCGGTGTTCGGCCATTATCATCCGGAATATTGGGGTTGACATCTTCGTGTTCTAGCAGCAGTTGAGCTACCCCAAAATGGCCTCTCTCAGTGGCGCACCGGAGCAGCGTTCGGCCAGCCACTCTGGTGATATTAGGGTGGACATTTGGACATCTTAACAGTAGCTTTACGACTCCATCGTCCCCACTCGCGGCAGCCCACATGAGTGGTGTTCGGCCATAATTGTCCGGGATGTTGGGGTCGACATCTTCGCGTCCTAGCAGTAGTCGCACTACTCCGTAATGGCGTCTCATGGTAGCCCACAAGAGCGGTGTTCGGCCATCGTCATCCATGATATTAGGGTTGACATTTCGGCATCCTAACAGTAGTTTCACTACTTCATCACGCCCCTCCCCAGCAGCCCACGAGAGCGGTGTTCGTCCCCAATTGTATAGCATAATGGCGTTTGCGCTGTCCTCACTTTCTAACTGTAGTTTCTGTACTCAAAGGGCGGAAAAGGGCAGGGAAAGAGAAAAAAAAAGGATTGGCAAGCCTGAGTCACTTGAAGGAATGTAGGTAATCGACGGCTTTGAGGAAATAGAAAACCACTCCCTTGAGGGATTCGTGATCGCGGAGGGTTGGTCAAATAGCCTGCCCCTGGCAAAAGTAGAAAGGGTGAAGGTGATAGAGGTCTGGTGGTGCGCAGAGAGAATTGCCGCCGTACAAGCACCGCTGGGAGGCTGCCGTAAGGTAAGGGTTGTGAGAAGAGACCGGGAGTGAAGGTGGTAAGAAACCAGGAGTGTGTTCGCTATTCGATGTGTAGAGTGATGATGGTTATCATTTCGGGAGAAGAGACTAGATACAGTTTGTGGTATAGTAGCCACTCGCACAGTGGGCTCTCTCTATGTCGCAAACACGGTGACAGTCCCATTCGCCTTGCTAGCTAATACCAGTATGCCCTAATATGGCATCCCCAGATGGGGTTACTCCGTCAAAAGGAAGCAATCGAGAAAGCGAACAATAAGTGTGGCCGCTGTATTCTCGAAGATGTGCACCGTTGCCCTAATCTTGATCTTAATTGCGAAAGCAACACTGTCAGTTCAGTACTGTAAAGAAGTGCGGGAAATAGAGCTTTAGTTATATAACTTTCTAGGACCTCTGCAGAACAGTCACATTTACTAAATAGAAACCTAACTAAAAATGACTTACTGATTACGAGTATCATACAAACAACTAGCAGCCCTCTGGAGACCTCTTGTCTTCCTACTCACCCCCATATATATTATGATACCTCGGAATTTAGGAATAGCGGCCCCTCAAATAAGCCCCTCCCCCAATGATAGCTCCCCCCCTTCTTACCGAGAGCTAAACACAAATCGAGGATTATCAGTGTGAGTTTGCCACTTGATCCTTCAGTAATCGGTTCACGAAAATTTCAACAGATCAAATTGGATTATATTCTGAGATAGTACTTTTTAGTTGGCGGCGTACAGTACATAATGAGATAATAGACTAGGAAGTAATGAGCAACCACGTTCCAAACGCGGAGCCGCAACAGAGTAGAGAAGGACCAAAAGATAGCCAAAAACAAACAAAAAATTCGGATAATGACTGCATGAGTAGGACAAGTACATGCCCGCCCCCTCCTACTTCCCGACACTAGCGTGATGTAGTTAGGGATACTCACTCAAATAACAGTCAATACCCATACAGGGAAGTGTATGCTGGATTGCCAGCTTTGAGCCGGGATGATTCGCAAGGGAGAATTTAAAGTGGAATAAGGAATCAAGAGAAGGGGGAAGAAGAGAAACGAAAGAGAGGGATGTTGAATGTTTGTTGGGCACTCCGGAGAGGGATTCAAAGTCGGTTTAAAGAAGAGATAAGCGGCTGACGGAATATAGGTGCATATTTATGGAAATAAATAAAAAGGAGCAGATTTGCATTTTTAAGAACGATCGCAAAGATTGTGCGCTGTTGAGGTCAAAAGGCATTCGGGTTCGCAGATTGGCTGGCTTGCAGTAGATTCACCACTCTCTTGTTCGGGGTGAGGGAAGCCCACCAAAGCGGTGTTCGGCCATTATTGTCTCGGATATTGGGGTTGTGCTAGCAGTACTTGCACTAGGTCATCATTGCTGTTCGCGGCAGCCCACGAGAGCAGTGTTTGGCCATTACAGTTTGGGATATTGGGGTTAACATCTTCGTGTTCTAGCAGTAGTTGAACTACTCCAAAATGGCCTCCCTCGGCAGCCAGCCAGAGCGGCGTTCTGCCAGCGCGATTGGTTATATTAGGGTTGACCTTTTGGCATTTTAACAGTAGCTTCACTACTCCATCATAACCAAACGTTGCAGCCATCGAGAGAGGTGTATTGCCGAGTATATCTTGGATATCGGGGGTGATGTCTTTCCCTTCCAAGAGTAGCTTTACGGCTCGATCATCCCCTTTCTGGGCAGCACACAGGAGAGCCGTTCGGCCACCCCAACCGGTGATATTAGGGTTGACATTTTGGCATTTTAACAGTAGCTTCACTACTTCATCATGCCCCTCCCTAGCAGCCCACGAGAGCGGGGTTTCGCCATAATCGTCCGGGATATTGGGATTGACATCTTGGCGTCCTAGCAGTAGTTGAACTACTCCGAAACGGCCACTTTCAGCAGCCCAGGAGAGTGGTGTTCGGCTAAAGATATCAGTAATATCAGAGTGGACGTTTTGGCATTTTAGCAGTAGCTTCACTACTTCATCATGCCCCTCCTCAGCAGCCCACGAGAACGGTGTTCGGCCAGAACTGTCCTGGATATTGGGGTTGACATCTTCGTGTTCTAGCAGCAGTTGAACTACTCCAAAATGGCATCTCTCTGCAGCCCACGAGAGCGGCGTTCGGCCATCGTCATCCATGATATTAGGGTTGACCTTTTGGCATTTTAACAGTAGCTTCACTACTTCATCATGCCCCTTCCCAGCAGCCCACGAGAGCGGCGTTCGGCCAGAATTGTCCGGGATATTGGGGTTGACATCTTCGTGTTCTAGCAGTAGTTGAACTACTTCATGACGTCTATTTAAGGCAGCCCACAAGAGCGGTGTTCGGGCAGCCTCGCCTGTCATATTAGGGTTGACATTTCGGCATCTTAATAGTAGCTTCACTACTTCATCATGCCCCGCCCCAGCGGCCCATGAGAGCGGTGTTCGCTTCCAATTGTTTGGCATAATAGTGTTGGTGTTGTCCTGACTTTCCAACTGTAATTTCAGGACTTAAAGGGCGGGAAGGGGCCGGGAAAGAGAAAACAAAGGACTGGCAAGCCTTGGTTACTTGGAGGAAATGTAGGCAATCGACGCCTTTGGGGGAATAGAAAACCACCCCCTTGAGGGATTCGTGATCGCGGGGGGTTGGTCAAATAGACTGCCTCTGGCAAAAGTAGAAAAGGGCGAAGTGATGGAGGTCTGGTGGGAGGTAGGGACAATTGCCGCAGTACATGCACCGCTAGGAGGCTGGCGTGAGGTGAGCGTTGTGAGAAGTGACCCGGAACGGAGGTGGTAGGAAAAGCTGAAGTGTGTTCGCTACTCGATGTGTAGAGTGATGATGATTATCATTTCGGGAGAAGAGAACGCAGCTCAGACTAAATACAGTTTGTTGTAGCCACTCGAACAGTGGGCTCTCTATCGGATAAACACCGGAAATACCAGTCATCCTCGACATGGTAACAGTCCCACTCGCCTTGCTAACCAATACCGGTATACCCTAACATGGCATGCCACGATAGGGTTACTCCATCAAAAGGAAGGAAAGGAGAAATCGACCAATAAATGTGGCGGCGCGGCCGTGTTCTCGAAGATGTCCGTCGTTGCCCTAATCTTAATTGCAAAGGCAGCACGGTCAGTCAGTGCTGCAAAGAAGCATAGGAAAGGGAGCTTATATAACTTTCTAGGACCTCTGCGGGGCCACGTTCACTAGCTACAGGAACCTAACTAAAAATAACTTACTCGGTATGGTACAAACAACTAGCACCTCGAGTCTTCCTACTCACTCCCATGTGTATTATAATACCACAAAATTTACGAATAGCCGCCCCTCAAATAGGGCCCCCCCCAATCATAGCCCCCCCTTCTTGCTGCGAGCTAAACACAAATTGAGGATTATCAGTGTGAGTTTGCCACTTGATCCCTCAGTAATCGGTTCACAAAGATTTCAACAGATCAAATTGGATTATATTCTGGGATAGTACATTTTGGTTGGCGACGTACAGTACAGTACACTATAGACTAGGAAGTGATGACCAATCATGTTCTAAACGCAGAGTTGTAATACAGTAGGGAAGGACTAAAACATAGCCGAAAGGAAAGACTAAAAATTCGGATAATAACGGCATGAATAGTAGTAGTACATGCCCCCCCCTCCGGCTTCCCTACACTAGGAGGATGGAGTTAGGGATACCCACTCAACTAACAGTTACCCATAGAGGGAAGTGTATGCTAGGTTACCAACTTTGATCCGGGATGATGGTTCGCAAGGGAGAATTTAAAGAGGAATCAGGAAGCAAGCACAGGAGCAGGAACAGAAACGAAAGACAGGGATGTTGAATGTTTGTTGGACGCTCCGGAGAGGGATTCGAAGTCGGTTTAAAGGAGAGATAAGCGGCTGGCGGTAGATATGTGAATATTTAGAGGAGTACATTTGTGTCTTTAAGAGCGATGGCCAAGATTGCCCCCCGCCCGAGGCCAAACCGCATTGGGGTTCGCAGATTGGCTAGCTTGAAGTAGATCCACCCCTCTCTAGGTGAGGGAAGCCTGCCAATGCTGTGTACGGCCATTATCGTCTGGGATATCGGGGTTGTCACCTTCATGTGATAGCAGTAGTTGCACTACTTCATCATTGCCGATCTCGGCAGCCCACGAGAGCGGTGTTCGGCCATAAAGGTCAGGGATATTGGGGTTGACATCTTCGCGTCCTAGCAGTAGTTGAACTACTCCAATATGGTCTCGCTCAGCAGCCCACCAGAGCGGCGTTCGGCCAGCCTGATTGGCCATATTAGGGTTGACCTTTTGGCATTTTACCAGTAGCTCCACTACTTCATCATGCCCCCCCCCAGCAGCCAGCGCGAGCGGTGTTCGGCCATTATCATCCGGAATATTGGGGTCGACATCTGCGTGTTCTAAAAGTAGTTGAACTACCTCAAAATTGCCTCCCGTAGCAGCAAGCAAGAGAGGCGTTCGGTGAGCCCAACCGGTCATATTAGGGTTGACCTTTTCGCATTTTAACAGTAGCCTCACTACTCCATAATAACCAAACGCCGCAGCCCTCGAGAGAGGTGTCTCGCCAAGTATGTCTGGGATATCGGGGGCGATGTGTTTCGCTTTCAATAGTAGCTTTACGGCTCGATCATCCGCACGCTTGGCAGCCAACAAGAGAGCCGTTTCGCCAGCCTGATTGGTGATATTAGGGTTGATCTTTTGGCATTTGAACAGTAGCTTCACTATTTTATCATGCCCCCCCGCAGCAGCCAACGAGAGCGGTGTTCGGCCAGAACTGTCCGGGATATTGGGGTTGACATCTTCGTGTCCTAGCAGTAGGCGAACCACTCCAGATTTGCCTCGCTCGGCAGCCAGCCAGAGCGGTGTTTGGCCAGAAAGATCGCGCATATCAGGGTTGACATTTCGGCATCCTAACAGTAGCTTCACTACTTTATCACGCCCCTCCCCAGCAGCCCACCAGAGCGGTGTTCGGCCATAATGGTCAGGGATATTGAGGCTGACATCTTCGTGTTCCAACAGTAGTTGAACTGCTCCAAAATGGCCTCTCTCGGCAGCCCGCCAGAGCGGTGTTTGGCCAGAAAGATTGGTGATATTGGGGTTGACATTTGGGCATCTCAATAGTAGCTTCACTACTTCAGCATGCCCCTCCCCAGAAGCCCGCCAGAGCGGTGTTCGGCCAGAAATATCCGGGATATTGGGGTTGACATTTTCGTGTTCTAGTAGTAGTTGAACTACTTTATGATGGCCATTCCTGGCAGCATATGAGAGGGGTGATCGGCCAGCCTCATCGGTCATATTGGGGTTGACCTTTTGGCATCTTAATAGTAGGTTCACTACTTCATCATGCCCCTCCCCAGCGGCCCACGAGAGGGGTGTTCGACTGAAATTGTCTGGCATAGTCATAATGGTGTTGGCGTTGTCCTCACTTTCCAACTGTAGTTTCAGTACTCAAAGCGGAGGAAAGGGCCGGGAAAGAGAAAACAACGGATTGCAAAGTCTCAGTAGCTTGAAGGAGATGTAGGTAATTGACGGCTTTGAGGAAATAGAAAACCACCCCCTTGAGGGATTCGTGATCGTGGGGGGTTGGGCAAATAGCCTGCCTCTGGCAAAAGTAGAAAAGGGTAAAGGTGATGGAGATCTGGTCGTGCGCCGCAGGGACAGCTGCCGCCACAGAAGCACCGCTAGGATGCTGCTGTGAGGCGAGCCTTGTGAGAAGAGACCCCGATTGAAAGTGGTAGGAAAAAGGAAGTGTGTTCGCTATTCGATGTGTAGGGTGATGATGGTTATCATTTCGGGAGAAGAAGAGAACGCAGCTGAGACTGAATACAGTTTGTGTGGTAGCCACTCGCACAGTGGGCTCTCTACCACCAGTCACCCTCGACATGGTGACTGCCCCACTCGTCTTACCAGTATGCCCTAATATGACATCCCACGATGGGGTTACTCAATCAAAAGGAAGCAAGCGGGAGGGCGAACAATAAGTGTGGCCGCTGTATTCTCGAAGATGTGCACCGTTGCCCTAATCTTGTTCTTAATTGGAAAAGCAACACTGTCAGTGCTGCAAAGAAGCGTGGGAAATAGAGCTTAAGTTATATAACTTTCTAGGACCTCTGCAGAAGAGTCACATTTACTAACTATAGAAACCTAACTAAAAGTAACTTATCATACTCACTATAAACTACTAATAGCCCCCTCGAGTCATCCCACTCACTCCCATGTGAATTATGATATCGCAAAATTTAGGAATAGCGGCCCCTCAGGTGGGGCCCTCCCCGATGCTAGCGCCGGCCCTTCTTTCCGGGAGCTAAATACAAATTGAGCATTATCAGTCTTAGTTTGCCACTTGATCCCTCAGTAATCGGTTTTACAAAATTTTCAACCGATCAAATTTTATAATATTCTGAGATAGTACATTTTAGTTGGCAACTTACAGTACATAATAGACATGGAGGTAATGACCAATCATGTTGTAAACGCAGGGTTGTTATAGAGTAGGGAGGGACTAAAACATAGGCAAAACCAAAAACCAAAAGTTCGGATAATAACTGCATGAATAGTAGTAGTACATGCCCCCCCCCCCCCACTTCCCGACACTAGGAGGATGGAGTTAGGGATACCCACTCAACTAACAGGTAATACCCATAAATGCTCATGCAGGGATGTGTATGCTAGGTTACAGGCTTTGATCGAGGATGGTTCGCAAGAGAGTATTTAAAGTGGAATCCGGAAGCAAGTGAAGGGGGAAGAACAGAAACAAAAGACAGGGATATTGAATGTTTGTTGGACGCTCCGGAGAGGGATTCGAAGCCAGTGTAAAGGAGAGATATGTGGCTGGTGGTATATATGTGCATATTTATGGAAATGCCGAAAAAGGAGTACATTTGTGTTTTTAAGAGTGATAGTAGCAAATATTTTGCCCTGTTTGGGTCAACCTGCATTGGGATTCGCAGATTGGAGGGCTTGCACTAGATCCAGCACCCTCTCGTTGGGGGTGAGGGAAACCCGCCAGTCTCGGATATTGGGGTTGACACGTTGATGTGCTAGCAGTAGTTGCACTAGGTCATCATTGCCGTTCGCGGCAGCCCACGAGAGCGGTGTTTGGCCATAACAGTTTGGGATATTGGGGTTAACATCTTCGTGTTCTAGAAGCAATTGAACTACTCCAAAATGGCCTCCCTCAGCAGCCAACCAGAGCGGCGTTCTACCAGCCCAACCGGTCATATTAGGATTGACCTTTTGGCATTTTAACAGTAGCTTCACTACTCCATCATAACCAAACTTTGCAGCCATCGAGAGAGGTGTATTGCCAAACATGTTTTGGATATCGGGGGTGATGTCTTTCCCTTCCAAGAGTAGCTTTACGGCTCGACCATGTCCTTTCTCGGCAGCCAACAAGAGAGCCGTTTCGCCAGCCTGATCAGTTATATTAGGGTTGACCTTTGGGTATTTTAACAGTAGCTTCACTACTTTATCATGCCCCTCCCTAGCAGCCCACGAGAGCAGTGTTAGGCCATAACAGTTTGGGATATTGGGGTTGATATCTTGGCATTCCAGCAGTAGTTGAACTACTGCAAAATGGTCTCTCTCGGCAGCCCGCCAGAGCGGTGTTTGGCCAGAAAGATCGGTGATATTGGGGTCGACATTTCGGTATCTTAATAGTACCTTCACTACTTCAACATGCCCCTCCCTAGCAGCCCACAAGAGCGGTGTTAGGCCATAACAGTTTGGGATATTGGGGTTGATATCTTCGCGTCCTAGCAGTAGTTGAACTATTCCAAACTGGCCTCTCGCGGCAGCCCACCAGAGCGGCGTTCGGTCATCCTCATCGGTTATATTAGGGTTGACCTTTTGGCATTTTAACAGGAGCCTCACTAGTTCATCATGCCCCTCCTTAGCAGCCCACGAGAGCGGTGTTCGGTCATGATCGCCCGGGATATTGGGGTTGACATCTTCGCGTCCTAGCAGTAGTTGAACTACTGCAAAATGGCCACTCTCGACAGCACACCAGAACAGCGTTCGGCCAGCATGATTGGTTATATTGGGGTTGACCTTTTGGCATTTTAACAGTAGCTTCACTACTTCATCATGCCCCTTCACAGTAGCCCACCAGAGCGGTGTTTGGCCATGATTGTCCGGGGTATTGGGGTTGACATCTTCGCGTCCTAGCAGTAGTCTAACTACTCTATGATGGCCTCTCTCGGCAGCCCACAAAAGGGGTGTTCGGCCAACCTCATCGGCCATATTAGGGTTGACATTTGGGCATCCCAATAGTAGCTTCACTACTTCATCACGCCCCTCCCCAGCGGCCCACGAGAGCGGTGTTCGTCTCAAATTGTCTGCCATAATGGTGTTGGCGTTGTCCTCACTTTCCAACTGTAGTTTCAGTATTCAGGGGGGGGGGGGAAGGCCCGGGAAAGAGAAAACAAAGGACTGGCAAGCCTTGGTTACTTGGAGGAAATGTAGGCAATGGATGCCTTTGGGGGAATAGAAAACCACCCCCTTGAGGGATTCGTGATCGCGGGGGGTTGGTCAAATAGCCTGCCTCTGGAAAGAATAGCAAAGGGTGAAGGTGATGGAGGTCTGGTCGTTGGCAGGGACAACTGCCGCCGTATAAGCTCAGCTAGGAGGCTGCCGTGAGGCGAGCGTTGTGAGAAGAGACTCGGAATGAAGGTAGGAAAACTAAAGTGTGTTTTCTATTTGATGTGTAGAGTGATGATGATTATAATTCAGGGAGAAGAGAACCCAGCCCAGACTAAATACAGTTTGTGGTAGCCACTCGCACAGTGGGCTCTCTATTGCATAAACACCAGAAAAACCAGTTACCCTCGACATAGTGACAGTCTCACTCGCCTGCTAACTAATTCGGTATGCCCTAACATGGCATCCAACGATGGGGTTACTCCATCGAAAGGAAGGAACGGAGAAAGCGAACAATATAATAATATTATTATAATATTATTATCATAGTACCGACTATCGGGGATCGGTCCTTGGCTGGCGTGAGAGGGAGTCATACGCAAGTTGAATCACCAAACCATGCCACAATAGGCTTAGCAAAGCAGGTTAGCAGAATTGCGAATACCAGTTAACAATAGCTACCAAGTTCAGCTCTCCCAAGCTATACCGCCTCCGGAAAGCACTATGCTTTGTTGGGGTGTTTTGTCTCTGGTTGCTGAGATCAACGATAGTGGATCTAGCGGGTAAATACGGTATTCTTTTTATATTTCCGCCGCGCTCTTGAAGATGTCAACCGTTGCCCCAATCTTAATTCCAGAAGCAGCACTGTCAGGGATGCAAAGAAGCGCAGGAAAGGGACCTTATATAACTTTCTAGGACCTCTGCAGAACACTCACATTTACTAATTATAGAAACCTAACCTAAAATAACTTACTCCTTACAAACAACTACTGTAGCAGCCCTTCACTCGAGACCTCGAGTCTTTCTACTCACTCCCATGAGTATCATGATACCATACCGCAAAATTTAGGAATAGCGGCCCCTCAGGTGGGGCCCTCCCCCGATGCTATGATAGCACTGGCCCTTCTAGCTGGGAGCTAAACACAAATTTATCAGTGAGAGTTTGCCACTTGATCCCTCGGTAATCGGTTCACAAACATTTCAACGGATCAAATTAGATTGTATTCCGAGATAGTACTTTCTAGTTGGCGACGTACAGTACATAATAGACTCGGAAGTAATCACTGATCATGTTCTAAACGCAGAGTTATAATAGCCACGATGTGTCCTCTATGGTACAGGACAGGTTGTCCGGTGTGACTGCTAAGTTCATGTAGTATATTAGTGCTTGTCTCCGCTGGTGCTGGTTGAGAGGTTGATTTTCTTTTCTCACAATTATAATAAGTTATTTTACAACAGCCTTCTTCCAGAATTACTGCGTGATATTATATGACGCGCGCCAGCCACACTAGCCACACCACTTGAGCCTCCAAAACCCATGTCTTCTACCTGGCAACTCCACACCTCCCTCACTCCCGTCACGACACCCCCCCCCCCCTTTCAAACAAAAAAACCATGGAAGGTCTCGAAGATCTCCAGAACCTGGAGTACCTCTCCCTGGTCTCCAAGATCACCACCGAGCTGGGCAACCACTTGGGCATCGACGACAAGACGCTCGCGGAATTCATCATAAGCCTGCACCAGCAAGCCAGCTCCCCCGAAGAGTTCAAGAAGATAATTGCCTCGCATGGCGTCGACTTTCCAGACCCCCTCATCGCCACTATTGATAGGTTGGTGCTCACCATGCACCCGAAGCACAAGAACAAGCGGTCCAAGGGTTCCGTCGGTGGGGGCGACGAAGATGGGGCGAAGAAGGGAATGGACCTGGATACTAAGGCTAGGGTGTTCAAGGGGCTGGCTTTGCCGGATGAGGAGGTGCCGCCCGCGTGGGAGGGGGATTACGGGGAGGAGGAGAAGAGGAAGGGGAAGAGGGAGCCGAATGCGATAGACGATATGATGGCGATGCTGGAGAATTTGGAGTCTAAGAGTAAGAAGACGGGGGTGGGGGGTGGGAGCGGTGACGCGTTGGCGTTTTTGGAAAGGATGGAGCCGGGGAGGGAGCGCTCGAGGAAGCGGGGTCGCTCGCCGAGTCCGTATGGTAGGTCCGCGCGGAATTACAGATCTAGATCGAGGTCTGGAGGCGGGGGGGATAGGAGGAGGGGCCGCGAACCGGATGATTTTGGCCGGGATCGGGAACGCAGGGGCAAGTATAGATATGGCGAGGATGGAGATGATGATTTCCGAAGACCTCCTGTGCCTGAGCTCGACGAGCAGCCTGTCCTCTACAAAGTTTACAATGGCAAAATCTCTGGCGTGAAGGATTTCGGCGTGTTTGTCAATCTCCAGAGTGTTAAGGGCAAGGTGGATGGCCTCGTGCATATTTCGGCAATCCGCCAGGATCGAGTCAACCACCCGGGAGATCTGCTGTCTAGGGGACAATTGGTCAAGGTCAAGGTTGTTAGCATTCAAGGCACTCGCATAGGATTATCGATGAAGGATGTCGACCAAAACACCGGACGAGACCTAGACCCGGCTAAGCGCATCGCCTCGGGCGCCAACATGGAGAGGCTGGACGGCACGGGGTCAAAGTATGGTAGTCTGGATTCCAATATCGCACCTGTTTTTGATGCGGATTCGAAATTCAAAGTCAAGAAGCGAATGTCTTCCCCCGAGCGCTGGGAGATTAAGCAGCTCATCGCCTCGGGCGCAATTTCGGCCGCCGATTACCCAGATATCGACGAGGAGTACCACGCTACCTTGACCGGAGAAGGGCAGTTCGAAGAGGAGGAAGATGTTGATATTGAGGTTCGTGGGGAGGAGCCACCGTTCTTGGCCGGCCAGACAAGACAGAGCTTGGAACTTTCTCCTATTCGTGTCGTCAAAGCTCCCGACGGATCACTCAACAGAGCAGCTATGGGAGGTACAGCACTAGCCAAGGAGAGGAGAGAGCTAAGGCAGCAGCAGGCCGCAGATGTCGCGGCGGAGGAAGCGCAGAAGGTCGATCTCAATGCTCAATGGCAGGATCCAATGGTCGCTCCCGACGATCGCAAATTCGCATCGGATTTAAAGAATTCCCGCCTCAACCAAGGAAGCGACCTGCCGGAGTGGAAGAGGGCGACCATGAACAAAAACATGTCGTTTGGAAAGATCACTAACAAGAGTATCAAGGAGCAACGAGAATCACTTCCGGTATTCAAACTACGAAGTTCGTTGATCAAGGCTGTGCAGGACAACCAACTGTTGATTGTGGTCGGTGATACCGGTTCCGGGAAGACTACTCAAATGACAGAGTACCTGGCGGAGGCTGGGTTCTCCAATAATGGGATAATTGGGTGCACCCAGCCCAGACGTGTTGCTGCCATGTCCGTCGCGAAGCGTGTAGCTGAGGAGGTGGGATGCAGAGTTGGTCAGGAGGTTGGATACACCATTCGTTTTGAGGATTGCACAAGCCCGGAGACAAAGATCAAGTACATGACGGACGGTATGCTTCAGCGTGAGGTCTTACTCGATCCGGATCTAAGGCGGTATTCGGTCATCATCCTTGACGAGGCGCACGAGAGGACTATTGCTACGGATGTTCTTTTCGGGCTCTTGAAAAAGACGCTCAAGAGAAGGGCGGATCTCAAGTTGATTGTTACATCGGCCACGTTAGATGCGGAAAAGTTTTCAAATTACTTTAACCAGTGCCCCATCTTCATATTCCTGGCCGAACATATCCGGTGGAAATCCTCTATACCAAGGAGCTGGAAAGCGATTATCTTGATGCTGCCCTAATCGCTGTTATGCAAATCCACTTAAGCGAGCCATCCGGAGACATCCTGCTCTTGACGGGTCAGGAGGAAATCGACACGAGTTGCGAGATTCTCTACGTACGTATGAAAGCTCTAGGACCTAGCGTTCCAGAGCTGATTATTCTCCCCGTCTATTCTGCCCTTCCTAGCGAGATGCAGAGCAAGATTTTTGAGCCAGCTCCACCCGGATGTCGGAAAGTAGTCATCGCAACAAACATTGCTGAAACCTCCATCACGATTGATCAGATCTACTATGTCATCGACCCCGGCTTCGTCAAGCAGAATGCCTTTGACCCAAAACTAGGAATGGATTCCCTGGTCGTCACACCTATCTCACAAGCTCAGGCAAAGCAAAGAGCTGGTCGTGCCGGCCGAACTGGGCCTGGGAAATGTTATCGTCTCTACACCGAAGCAGCGTTCCAATCTGAAATGCTCCCAACCTCTATCCCCGAAATCCAACGTCAAAACTTGAGCCATACAATTTTAATGCTGAAAGCGATGGGAATCAATGATCTCCTGCACTTTGACTTCATGGACCCACCACCTACAAATACCATGTTGACAGCCCTCGAAGAGCTCTACGCCTTATCAGCGCTGGACGACGAGGGATTACTAACCCGCCTCGGCCGCAAAATGGCAGACTTCCCCATGGAGCCTGCGCTAGCCAAAGTCCTGATAGCAAGCGTGGACATTGGCTGTTCCGATGAGATCCTCAGCATCGTAGCCATGCTCTCGGTGCAAACAGTCTTCTACCGCCCAAAGGAGAAGCAAAACCAAGCCGACCAGAAGAAGGCCAAGTTCCACGACCCCCACGGCGACCACTTGACTCTGCTGAACGTCTACAACGCATGGAAAGGCTCAGCCTTTTCGAATCCCTGGTGCTTCGACAACTTTATACAGGCGCGGAGCATGAAGCGCGCGAAAGACGTGCGCGCGCAGCTGGAAATGATCATGAGTCGGTATAACCATAAAGTCGTCTCGTGCGGTCGGGACACGATGAGGGTTAGACAGGCATTGTGTTCCGGCTTCTTTAGGAACTCTGCTAGGAAGGATCCACAGGAGGGCTATAAAACGCTGATCGAGGGCACACCAGTCTACATGCACCCCTCCAGCGCACTGTTTGGAAAACCGGCCGAGCACGTCATCTTCCATACGCTGATCATGACGACGAAGGAGTATATGCATTGCACTACCGCTATTGAGCCAAAGTGGCTTGGTATGTTCTCCGCTCTATGTTCCGATGATGATGATGATAACGATGATGTACTAACTCACTGTAGTCGAGTGCGCCCCCAGCTTCTTCAAAGTCGGCGGCGGCAAAGGCGAGCTCAGCAAGCGGAGGAGGAACGAGCGGATCCAGCCGCTGTTCAATAGGTTCGGTGACGGCGACGATAGTTGGAGGTTGTCGGCGCAGAAGAGGCAAGGGAGGGGTGGTGGGGGTGGTACTTGGGGTTAAATTAGATTCTCTTCTTCTGTTTCTTTGTTTGCCGCATTGGGTTTGGCTGCCATGTGCATTTGTATGATAATATGATAGTATTATTACGGGTCGCTTTGGAGGTGGATTGATCTATTGATTAAGAAGGGGTTGGATGTTTTTTTTTTCATTTGTCGTTGTTGGTGATGGTATGTAGTATTAGAATGATTGCTGTGTCGCCCGTCTTAGTATTAGGCGTGCATTGTACTATACGAGAGAGGGGGTCTCCATCATATGGTGCTTTCTTGACAGGCCATTGCCTGACAAGCAGAATATTTTCAGATTCGCGAGTGATCGTGTGTGCATGTGCACCGTTTAACGTGTTGCTATCATACGATATATATACAAAAGCTCTAGTATATACACACACTCTTTCCCTTTTCTACGCCGTCCCAAACCCCTACATCAACCCAAGCAGCCTCTTTTGCTCATCCATCTCCCTCAACTTTTCCACTAAAACCAACCCGTTACATTAGCACTCATCCCAGTAAGAAAAGAAAAAGCAAGAGGACAACAAACCACCCGTCTCCTCCGTAGTCCCCCAAACGCACCAAGCGCTCTCAACCCCCTTATCATACTTCTTCTCGATGACCAAGTACTCCACCACCTCCCGCTCCTCGCCCCCCTCCCTCGCCAACACCTCCCCCCGCTTGTCCACCGTGAGCTTGGCGAGGCTCTGCACGGAGTGCAGCCGCACCACCACCTGCCGACGATTCAGGCCGATGCCGGCGTAATGGTGGGCTTTGGAGCTGACGACGCGCGGGTGCGAGAGCATGCGGTGGAGGCGCCATTCTATGCGCACGTTGGAGGGACGCACGCTCAGGCGCTTGCGGAAGGAGGAGAGGAGGCCGTCACCGCAGATTGCGCGGAGGGTGTCCATGTCGCCGACGGAGAAGGCGGCGTACATTGCTCTGTGCAGGCTTTCGCCGAATTTACGGGCTTGGAAGGCGCGGAGGGGGTGGTTGGTTGTGTAGCGGAAGATTATCATGCTGGGGAGAAAGGGGGGAGGGGGTTAGTGTGGTTGGTTGGTTGGGTGGGGGGGGGGGGGGTTACTCTCGGAGGTCTATTAGTTTTTGCTTGATTCTTCGGCGCTCGAGTGTGAAGCGCTCCTTTGGGGATGTGAAGAGTGAGGGGAGGTTTTTGCCTGTAGGCATTATGAAGGTATCTGTTTTATTCCAATTAGCTCTTTCTCTCTCTCTTTCTCTCGAAGTGGGAAGTGGGGAGAAGAGAAAATTTTACCAACGAGAAGTCCAATGTCTGCGCCTTCCTGTCCTTCCTGTGCTGCTAAACGAACGCTCTGTTGCGGCTTTGCCGGCGGAGGCGCGAATCGCAACTTTCCTACGGACTTGTACCTGATGCTGTTGGCATTGGCATTTACTGGTGGGCGGAGTTGCCTAAGTGGTGCTCGTATTAGTGAGCGGAACATTGTTGATGATGTTGTTGTGGTTGTTTTGGAAGATGGTGGGGAGGTTTTTTTGGTGGGGGTTTGTTTTGGTGATGGAGGGATGTTGAGCCGCAATTGGTTGGTTGGTTAGTAGGTGGTGTGCTGTACTAGTACTCCCACAGTAGAGTGCAGTGCGGGAGCGGGTAACTTGAGTATGATTCGGGAATGGAATGGAAGGGAATGGTATGGTATTACCAGCTAGTCTAACGACCGATGAGACGGCTTTTCGAAGCAAAAGATTAACTCATAAACAGGGCTATGGAGAGGACATTCGGCATTCAAAGCGATACAGCTGCCAAGAGGCTCCCTGTTGAGAAGAAATGAGGGGGTGATCTTCCTTCAGCTACAGCCCTTAGAGCGATCATCGGTTATGGGGGATATAGCACCCATCTGTACTCGTAGAGCCCCCGACAAAAGAGTGCGTTGACCGAAAGAGAGGGGGCGAGGGAATAAGGAAGGGAAAGGAAACAAGAAGAGTAAAGGCGGCCGGTGGGGGGAAATAAAGAGGTGAGGTGGCTATAAGGTAAAGCAAGGTACAGTGTGTAAGTTACCATAGGGTGCAACGATATCTACTCTCACGAGGGCCATCGTCACAAACATACGGTAAAGTGTATCTTACAAACAAAATTAGTCCATTCTAGTGTGTGAGCAGATGTGTAGCTCAAACAGTAGCACAATAGTACTGCAAACACCGGCAAAGCACAACACACTCGTTGCGGAAGCCACTTGGTGGGAAAGATTGATCTTCCGAACAGTCACCCGATGTATGATGGCGAGCACCTTTTCATCGCATATCGAGTAAATAGGGTATGACGAACGAATCATTGTATGGGAGTGAAAGGGGAGCTCACAAGGGCTATTAGTATCCAGGCCGGTAGGAGCATCCGTGGCTTTCCAGCTGCAACAATGGTTAAGGCCCATGACGTGAGGTAGGCATTTATGGCACTGATGGAGAATAGACGAACCATAGTTGCTGGTGGTATGTGACCGTTAGCCTTGGGTTATCCAGCCACTCGTCCTTCCTTCAAGAAAAGTGCATGTTGGAAGCATCATACCTGGAGGAGTGTAATATATAAGCCTAAACCATGATGATCAGCTCGGGTAACAATAACTAAGGACAGCGGAAGAGCAAACCATCGCGCCATCAGATTATTTATGAACAGATAGGAAAGATAGGCCGAAGAACAACACTGCCACCCCCCACCTCATCATCATCGTCATAAGCTTGTGAAATAATTGCCGGGAAATGGGACGGCTTAACCGTGCGTACCCATATCACTGCCAGAATAAATTCCACCTGCGTACATCCCAAACCCTCTGTGGCGACGAAAGCGACGGCGCACCTGGACAATCCGATCAGACTCGGCCAGACGGAGAGCCCTCGACAGATTATCAATGGGACATGATAGCAGCGCGCTACTCCGAGCACAGAAGCTACTCGGGGGTGGTGTAGGTTTGCGCGAGAATCTTCTCGCTCGGACACAGGAGCCAGCGAGAAAGGTATGCGGCCGATATGCTGGACCGCAAGTGCAAAAGAAGAAAAGGTTCTGTCGGTTTGCAATAGTAATAATAGAGCTCTCGAGGGTTAACAATGGTATTTGTAGCAGACTTTGTAAAGAGAGAGAGGAGAAGGGAAGGAAGGAAGGAAGGAAGGAAGGAAGGAAGGAAAAAGGCTTAGAAAGGATTTCATGAAATGATAATGGGTTGCCGTAAATAATAAGCAAGGGACTCTTTCAGCTTGCTACAGGTACCGCACTCGAATAGTACGAAAGTCTAGTATGATAACCAGAGCACACTGGTGTGTGTGGAGCACCGGAGTCGCTGTTGCTGATGGCCCGCACTAAGCCAAGACTTCAATTGGTCTTGGCTGGTCCGCGTGTTTCTAACTTACAAGCTTGGCAAATTACCATTCTCCTCCACCAAAGTTTGTTTCCCTCAGTATTTGGTCTACTCATCCTTTCTCCTAACCTTCCCCCTTGAAAGACTAAAACAAAAAAGCACCCTTTTGCTATCATGGCCTATACTGGGTCTACACGGAACGTGGACATGAGCAGGTATGCCACCTTCGTGATTCCTCGTCCAGTAGGTAGGGGGGAGAACATTTGAGCTTACACTGAACTCAGAACTGAATCTGACCTCGTGATAAACATTAAGAAGGCTACCAACATAGGTTCGCTATCCCCATCTACCTGCTATGGGTAGTTGGAGACGAATCAATCCCTTTCACTCGTCTTTGTTTGGTTTGAAGTCGCGCTGACAGTGTGGGGTAACTTTTAGATGAAACTGCTCCTAAACGTGGGTACCTAAAACAACGGATCATCTCTTGAGCTTACAGCTCCTTCGGGGATGGATTTTGCAAACTAAACGGGAGTTTTAGGAAAACATGTCCGCTCTTGCATTGTTTACACATGGGACCACAAATCATCGCAATCTTTCTGGGCTGGCATGAAAGTGTAGGCCAATCTTAACCCCCGTAGCCACATAGTAGCCTCCTCAAGCTACCTAGCCAGTGCGCAGACTAAATAAGATTTTGTTCTAGGCAGCCTATCATGGCGGATGAGATACAGATGTTCAAGGCCTTGATAACCATCCACAAAGTTCTCCAGGAAGGTCACCCTGTGACAATTCGTGAGGCTCTTGGACATACCGTGTGGTTAGAGTCTTTGTCCCGGGGGGTGACTGGTGACGGAACACGGGGTATGCATCTCTGTAGGCACATGTCTTGCGTAGGTTTTGCTAATGGGATCAGGATACGGCCCCTTGATTCGGGAATATATTTACTTCTTGTTGGCGAAGCTAGCTTTTCATAAGCACCACCAGGAATTTAATGGGGTGTTTGACTATGAGGAATATATTAGCTTAAAGAGCATTGACGATCCAAACGAGGGATACGAGACTATCACCGATCTCATGACACTACAAGATCAGATTGACGCTTTCCAAAAGCTCGTATTCTCCCACTTCCGCCATGGTGTCAACAACGAGTGCCGTATCTCCTGCCTTGTCCCTCTTGTTCAGGAGAGCTACGGAATTTACAAGTTTATCACCAGCATGCTGAGGGCAATGCATCAGAGTGAGCTTCGATGACCCCACAACGTTGGATGTCCGTCTCACAAGTGAATAGGTACCGGTGATGATGAAGCGCTTGCTCCCCTACGTGACCGTTATGATGGGCAACACCATCGCCTTGTTCGCTTTTACTACGAGTGCTCGAATCTTCGCTATTTGACAAGTTTAATTACCGTCCCAAAGCTTCCTCAGGACCCTCCTAATCTGCTCAGCGAGGAAGATGCGCCCCCGGCGCTCCCGCGCAGACCAGCGAACGAGATGCCTCCACCTCCCGAGCCCGTTCCCAGCCCACCCGCAATTTCCCAGCCCGAACCCGAGCCAATTTCCGACTTCTGGTCTCAAGAACAACTACAACAGCAGCGGGCATACGAAGAAGAGCAGCGCCGGCTACAGGAGCAGAGGGAGGCGGAGTTGAGGCAGCAGGAAATGCTTGCACTGCAAAACCAGAGGGCCTATGAGGAAATGCAGAGACAGCAACTTGAACAACAGAGACTAGCGCATGAGCAGCTGCTTCGGGATCAGATGGCACGGCAAGCGCAAGGCCAGGTTGCTGAACTGGAGCGTCAACTATTGGAGTACCAAGGTCAATTGGCCAACAATGTATTACTGCTGGAGTCCTATGACCAGAAAGTGAAAGCCCTTGAGACAGAGTTGATGAATCTCAACCTGAACTCTCAACAGCAGCAGCAATCTAAAGACGATCTCATCAAATCGCTACAAGACCAGGTCGCTATGTGGAAAAGCAAGTATGAGGCTTTGGCCAAATTGTACTCCCAGCTTCGACATGAGCACCTTGAGCTATTAGGCAAGTATAAACAAATGCAGCTCAAGGCCAATTCTGCGCAAGAAGCTATTGAGAGGCGAGAAAGGTTGGAGCGCGAAATGAAATCCAAGAATTTGGAGCTCGCCGACATGATCCGCGAGAGAGACCGCGCTTTATACGATTTGGATCGAGTCAAGGGGGTATGTGCTCCCACTAAGTGGCTAACTTACTCTTTTTACTAACATATTGCAGGCCCAAAAAGAGGAGGTAGAAAAAGTGAAGCGAGAACTCCGATTTGCGCAAGAAAAGGCCGACAATAATGAACGATCTAAGGGGTCCGAACTCTCTGCGCTCCTGACACGACACAACCGTGAGATGGCGGACTTGGAGGATTTACTGCGTGGGAAGCAGCGCATGATTGATGAGCTCACCTCTCGGAATGATGACAAGCATAATGATATGGAACAATTGCTCAGGGCCAAGGAGGAGGAACTCGAAATATTCAAGGCTGGCATGGACCAGACCTTGTTGGAACTCAGTGAGATACGTCACAACAACACTGAAACCGACCACGTGCTTGAGGCTCAGATTGATGAGCTGCTCCTCGATCAGCTCAAGAAGCTGACAGAGATTATTGGTAAGACCTCCCTAGATTCCCTTTTACCTTGCTAACATCACATAGACTCTGTGCTTCAGAGTGGTGTTCAGCGTATCGACGATGCCCTCTATGAGCTAGAATCTCCCATGAATGCTGGTAATCAGAGTGCATCGCCCGGGTATTTACTTTCACAAATTGAGAAGGCCCAAATGAGCGCTACTGAGTTTGCCACCTCGTTCAATCACTTTATTGCGGATGGACCCAATAGCACACAATCTCAGATCATCAAGACGCTTCATGTATTTGCTGGCGCCGTTGCGGATGTGCTTGCGAATGCCAAAGGTGTTACACGGTTTGCTCCAGATGAGAAGAGAAGCGAAGCCATCTTGTCATCCGCGCGACAGTCCGCAGGAACTGCTGTAAAATTCTTCCAGAACCTCATGTCTTTCCGATTAGACGATTTAAGCGTTGATCGCAAGACTGATATCGTCGTCTCAAGCAATCTTGAAGTCCAGAAACACCTGCAAAAGTTGAACAAGCTTGCTGAGCAATTCCTGGCTAAGGGTGGTTCCGATCTATCAAAGGCAAGTGGGGATCTTGGAGACGTTGTTGATGCAGAGATGAATAAGGCGGCTGCGGCAATCGAGGCTGCTACAGCTCGTCTAGCGCTCCTCATGAAGAAGCCCAAGAACCCAGGCTATTCAACTTTTGAGATTAGCATTCACGATTCAATTTTAGACGCCGCTATCGCGGTTACCAACGCTATCGCTCAGTTGATCAAGGCTGCCACAGTTTCGCAGCAGGAGATTGTAGCACAGGGGAAAGGAAGCAGTTCCCGTACTGCATTCTACAAGCGCAACAATCGCTGGACAGAGGGGCTGATCTCGGCAGCCAAGGCTGTTGCCATATCCACAAACATGTTGATTGAGACCGCCGACGGTGTTATCAGCGGCCATAAGAAGCTCGAGCAACTGTAGGCTTCCATTCAATATCTTCAAGTCTGACTTGCACTAACAGCGGTAGGATCGTCGTTGCCAACGATGTTGCGGCATCCACTGCACAACTTGTAGCCGCATCTCGTGTCAAGGCATCATTCATGTCCAAGTCACAAGAGCGTCTCGAGGCCGCATCGAAAGCCGTTACAAGCGCGTGCAAATCCCTCGTTCGACAAGTTCAAGACATAATCTCTGCTAAAAACCGTGAAGAGAATGAGGATGTGGACTACTCCAAACTAACCTCGCACGAGTTCAAAGTCCAGGAAATGGAGCAACAGGTAGCCCCCTTTTCTCCCTTTTCCTTTACATACATCAGCGCTTACGTTCTGCAAGGTCGAAATCCTACAACTTGAAACCCAACTACAACAAGCACGCCAGAGGCTCGGAGAAATGAGAAAGCACTCGTATGCGCAGGATCAGGATTAATTTGTTTTATTTGGGGCTTTTTTTCTTCTCTATCTATAGGAGGGACTAGAACGTTGTGTCGATATTCTTTCGATCGGCACAGCTGGTCGGGCAATTTTGCATTCCTTGTCACTTTCTTTTCAACCTTCCAAACCCTTGAGCCGTCCATTTGTAGCTCCCGGGTTCACTTCTTGTGCTTGTAATATGGTTCCGAAAATCTAGGGTGGTTTATTAGCTACATTCAAGTGGGGGATACCATTCCTCCCATTCCATTCTCACTTTTGTCGGCGTTGAATGCTTGGTACATTCATTGTTGATGGAAATATCGCACGCACAAGAAGAGATTCGTATTACAATTAAGTATAAAGAACTCCGGAAGAGAGATAAGAAAGGAGAAAGACTGAGGTGATAGACAAGGAAGCAAACAATACTAGGTAGCCTTGGTAAAGGTAGCATAGAACAGGTACTGTGAGTTTTGTGACCAATACGTAACCGCTTTTTCAACAATTATGCACTTGGTATGTCTCGCCGTCTCGGCGAGTGATAATCTATGCCCGCTGACTAAGATGCGGCTCCAGATCCAGGGGCAGCAAAGCAAGCTCCACTCGACCCGCTCTATCTCCATATTCGGACAACCATCCACAGTGTGATGTAAGATGTCATTCCGGACCCTCCTTGGAGCTTCCATTCTCCTCCGGGTAGCTCTTCTCCTCTACGGTCTATATCAAGATTCCACCTCTCCCCTGAAATACACAGACATAGACTACTATGTATTCACTGACGCTTCCCGTTATCTCCTCACAAACTCCAACAGCTCCTCGACCTTGACTCCCTATTCCCGGGAAACCTATCGATACACTCCGCTCCTCGCCTGGCTCCTCCTCCCGACGGCCTTGAACCCGCAATCCCTCTTCTTCTCATTCGGCAAGATCATCTTTGCCGCTGCAGATGTGCTCGCCGGATGGCTGATACACGTGGTCTTGACAAACGGGGGAATGGACAGCCAGAGAGCCGGGTGGTTCGCTGGCATATGGCTTGCTAATCCCATGGTTGCGACTATCAGTACTCGTGGTAGCTCCGAGGGGTTGCTAGGAGTACTAGTGGTGGGTATTGTCTGGGCGGTGCTGAGGAGACGTGTGCTGTTGGCGGGGGTCTTGGTGGGGTTGGCCACGCATTTTAAGATATATCCTGTTATTTATGCACCTACTATTGTTTGGTGGTTGGAGAGCGAGGGCAGCGGAAGGGAGGGGAAGGCTGGGAAGGGGTGGCTTGAGAAGGCGATAGGCTTTGTCAATCGTGAGAGAGTCGCTTTTGGAACTTGCGCGTTGGGAACATTCGTCGGGTTGAATGTATGGATGTATAGACTGTCCGTTCCCTTCACTATCCATACACCGCTAGAGCGAGTAACTAACCCGACCTACACATAGCTACGCCGGCCCCTTCCTCCAACATACCTACCTCCACCATCTGTCACGCGTCGACCACCGGCACAATTTCTCCCCGTACAATACCCTCCTACACCTGATCTCCTCGCCCATGGGCTACTCCTCCACTCCATTCGCCTCAATCCCGTTCCTCCCGCAACTGCTCCTCTCGGGACTCGTCATACCGTTGGCTTTTGCCAAGCACGATCTCCCAATGACCATGTTCGCACAGACGTTCGCCTTCGTCTCATTCAATAAGGTGTGCACATCGCAATACTTCATGTGGTATATCGTCTTGCTGCCGTTCTACCTGCCTGGCTCTGTGCTGCTCCGGAGACCGTGGCTAGGTGGAGTTGCCTTGGTATTGTGGGCTGCCCCGCAGGTCCTACTTCCCCCTCCCCCTGGTGTGTCTGGCGATAGTTGCTAATTGGATTGGCCTACAGGCGGTGTGGCTGGAGCAGGGCTATGGACTGGAGTTTCTTGGGAAGGCGACGTTCGTTCCGGGCTTGTGGATTGCGTCGTTACTGTTTTTTGCGGTGAATGTTTGGTTGTTGGGGATCGTTGTGGGTGATATTCACCGGAGGGGGGACCTAGAGTAAGGCCAAGGAGGTAGAGGGAATTAGATTGAAGGAGCTACTACAGTGCCGATTAGAATATTAGAATCTCCTCTTTTTTTGTGTTGTCACCAGTGATCACTCGGTGGGGGAATTGCAGATTGTGTTGAAACATACTTCTGGCACTACTGTGGTGTCACTCACACTAATGGTTTTTCCCCTTGCATCAAACCTTATCGCACATCTACAGTACACCTCCAGCACTATTGAAGATACCTCCTTGCACTTCCTTCATTCTTTTATTGTTATTGTTATTGTTTGCTTGACCTATTTGTCTCGCTCCTAAATGGTAGATAGTTAGGGCTGTTCGCCCTTCTCTTTGAGATTGTTAGTGTGCTCCGTTTTCCTTCAAGCAATCAATTACTTCTTCATTATCTCGTACTATCATTCTATTCAATATTCCTACAATAGATTGGGTTGTGATATGCGATCGGAACTCGAACGAAGAAGCGATAATAGCAAACAGTCAAGATAATAGATTTCCGCCAACTACTACTAGAATAACAGGAACGATATAGACAAGCTATATAGTGAGATGGCTTGGTTCCACTTCCACCAAGCCTCCATAACAAAGAACAAAGGCATTGAAAGAAAGCATATAGGAACAAAAGAAATAATAAAGAAAGTGTAAAGAAGTCCGGACTTGTACCCGGCTTGAGAACGAATATAGAGAGTCAAAGAAGCATTTGAGAGGAGAAAGAAACCATAATCCAACAGATTGGTTTTTCAATAGTATTTTATTGTCTGGGGATATCGCCCATCCAGGCATACAACCATTTCAATCCCGGGGTAAGTCAACTCAACCCTCCTATCCCGTAGTACATCCGGAAAGTATGATATCAGCGCACGGTCTATAGAAAGGACACCAATTGACTTGTGCCTCATAACTATGGCAACGCAGTAGCCTTGGTACAAGTATCAGCGTTGGTAGACTATGCATTACCACCTCCAACGCAGAAAGGCAATTCCAGTAGAGTGTGTCTCCCAGCGAATGTTCAGCGACACCATCCCCCTAGTTATAGCAAACCTCCTAGAATGTAAATATACTCCTGCCGGTCCGGTCCCGTCTTCCTTAATACCATAAATTTCAACGACTGGTTAGCGACGCACTTATCCCACCTCGGACACAATGTAGTTACAATTTCCTTCTTGGGGTGCATTGTCTTTGAACATGGGGATTAGCTCCTACGCGGAGATAGTGGATTTCACAAAAAAATTCGGGCGCTTGAATACTGTTCTGATGCCGCAGCATACGTAATTTGCAACAAAATAAGCATAGTTCAAGCCATGAGTGTTGAAGTAAAGCCTCCCTAATGGGCTAGTGATGGCGAAGGTTTATCCCCTGCAGTGGTGATAGTGCCGAATTTCCCTACACCGTGCTAAAGAGGCACTAGCAGGATTAGCGTATTTCTTGGATTGGTGGATTCAATCTCATAGTGGTGTAGAGCTATCACATGACTCGGGATGTGGGTTAGTAAATCTCAACAGTTGCATTGCCTCACAACTACGTCTAACATCGCTCTCATATCAGGTTTAGTGTTCCTGTTGATGGAAAAAGATCTGCATCATAACTTGACCTGAAATGCTTTTGATATCACTCGATTGACATATCTAGAAAGGTGGGGAGCTAGTTTTTTAGTTTGTATTTTAGCGTGATGTAGGGAAATTCGGCACTATCACCACTGCAGGGGATAGGCTCGCAAGATCAATGATCAAAGGTTCCAACTTGAATGACTACTCTGCTTCCCCCGCATTCACCTCAGAATCCAAACAACATGGGTAGGTCCTCAACTCCGTAGGGGTCTGACCACAATGTCTGATGAACTATTATAGATAGATTTGGTTTCAAGGTAGGAAGTCTAGCTCCTTTCATAGTTGGCCTTTCAGAGGTATGACTTCACTAACCTTATTTTGAAGTTACAATGAAAACTTAAACAATTGGACCATGTATCATAAAAGTCACTTTTATGCTATAAAATTGACATGCCGAACAGGGCCATAGTATAATACCCATACCAGAGTCGGATTGAACTGAAAGACTATGACATAAAACCTATTGTGTTATTGGATGTAGTATATTTATGTTGTGTTTGTGAAGGCAGCGGCTACGGGATGTTTTTTGACTCAAGGAGCAAGAAGTATACTATGATAATAGCTTTTTTATATATAGACATATGGAGCAGCACCGCCATAATCCATTAAGTTATCTAATTACACAAACTGTCACTTGAACACGGCGAAAACCCTAAGTCGAGGAGTACCTCAAAACGCAAAACATCAAATTAACCAGAACTCCGGCAAGAATGGACATCTGCATGCGCTTGGAAAAGACCTCTTCCTCCCTCATCAAGAAGACAGCTACGGGCCAGAAGAAGCCGATTGTGGCACCCAGGAATACATCCTCGTAGCTACCTGCGGGACTGCCGTCCGCTAGTTCACCACCCTGTCCGGCAGATTCGTCGATCCAGCGGTCCTCCAGCATACGTACGTTCTCCTCGTCGTCGCCATGGAGGCGGTTAAATTGGGAGCGTAGTGCTGCCACATCTGATTCTGAGAAGCCGGCGGAGAGAAGACGATCGAACCCGCGGGGTTGGGGGAGGGTAGATATTCGCTGATGGGTTGGGTGGCTTGGGGCCTGTTGTAATAACCTTGTTAAAGAAAGAGAAGAAAGATGAGGGAGGATATGTGGATATACGGGGTGAACAAACCTCCTGTTCGTTTGCTTCCTTAGCTAGATCTTCCTCCGAGAGCTCATCACCAACACTACAGTGTATGTACACAGCTCTGTGCACATCTCCGACTTCAACATCCTTCCCCTTCCCTTTCTTATTGTCATCTTTCGGCGGTGGGGCAGAAGGAATTTGTAGTTGTGAGCTGAGGGTAGCTGAATCGGAGAGGACTTTTCCTGCATGAATCAGTCGCAGTCTGCGTTTGGACTGCTCGGATGGAAGTAAGGAGCGAACGTGTGACTTGAGCGTCGAGACTGAAGTATTGGCTGCGGCCGGCACATAGATTGGCAGGTCTGGGAGTGAAATAGCGAACCTGATGAGCAGAGAAACTGGTGAGCTAGGATCTTCCCCCTCACCCGAGATTGTGGATTGGTGGTATTTTGGGGCTTTTGGTTTCGAAGAGGAGGAGGGTTCACCCATTTTTTTTTGCTCTTCTCTCTTCTTGAGCTCGATGTGGGACTGGGCCACTGTAGTTAGCTGCCGTAGCCACTGGTGCTGTGCGGTGCAATGCTCGGTGCGTAGTCTTTGGTACTGTGTTTCTCAAGTTGCCGGTAAGATTTTGTGTAACCAAAGGCTGCAGGGTGTCAGGGGCTGCCCGCAGTTCCTCGCTCGATTGTTTCCCAACCGGTAAATGACGCCTGGAGAACAGCATCAAATGTCGAAAAAACGGATTCTATTTATCCACCCAGACCTGGGAATCGGAGGGGCTGAGAGGCTTGTTGTTGATGCTGCGGTGGGGCTCCAGCAAAGGGGTCATACGGTAACCGTTTACACCTCTCACTGTGATCAAAGACACTGCTTTGATGAAGCTCGTGATGGTCTAGACTCTGAATTGCTTTTGTTTGTCATAAGCTAATATAACTTAGGAACACTTGACGTTCGTGTCGCTGGGAATACGGTCATTCCTCCCAATATTTTGGGACGCTTCAGTATTCTCTGCGCGATATTGCGACAGCTGCACCTCTCGCTGACCTTGCTCCTTACGAATGAGATATCGAAGTACGAATATATTTTCATCGACCAACTCTCGGCCGCGATCCCCTTGCTTCGCTTTTTCTCGCCGACAACTAAGATTCTATTCTACTGCCATTTCCCGGATTACCTGCTTGCGACGAGAGCTTCTTTCATCAAGAGCCTTTACCGTATCCCGTTTGATTGGTTCGAGGGCTTCACTACTGGATTGGCAGACACAATTGCTGTCAACTCGGCTTTTACAAAATCGGTCTTTGCGACGGCGTTCCCGAGAATTAGGCTTGTTCCAAAGGTCGTGTATCCGTGTGTCACCCCTACAATCACTCCGCTCTCAAAGGCCATCGACAGCGATCCACCATTCCCGAACGATGGGAGAAAAATCATACTCTCGATCAATAGATTCGAACGGAAGAAGAATATAGATCTAGCGATAACATCGTATTCCCTGCTCATCCGGGTACAAAGGTGTCAATCACGCTTGGTCATCGCTGGAGGCTACGACACCAGAGTCTCGGAGAACGTCACCTACCACAGCGACCTGGTCACGCTCTGTGAGAAGCTAGGCCTCAAATCCGCAACCTCGCGAAATTTTATCTCGAGCTTATCGGTGCCGGAGGATACGGATGTTCTGTTCTTGCTTTCCATTCCGGCGACGCTCAAGGCTTATTTACTCAAGACGACCTCGCTCCTTGTGTACACTCCTGCTCAAGAGCACTTTGGTATCGTTCCACTGGAGGCTATGATTGCCGGTGTTCCAGTCCTGGCGCACAACTCGGGCGGCCCCTTAGAAACAATCGAAGAAGGGAAGACGGGCTGGTTAAGGCCGGCAGAAGACGAGCAATGGACTGCAGTGATGCGAATGGCATTGTTTGAGTTGGAGGAGAAGGCCATTGCAGAGATGGCTACACATGGGAGGGAAAGGGTGCTTGAGTTATTTTCAAAGGAGAAAATGGCCGAGAGGCTGGATAGTGAATTTGATGAGATTTCGGATGGGGGATCTACCGGAGGGTTGGTATGGATTATATGGGCTGGGTTGGGGATGGTAATTGGATTGGGAACTACGTTTGCTTTCAGAAGTTGGGATGGGCGTCATTTAGTATGATACTGGCACCATGTTGTACGGTAGAATGCCTCGAAGGAGATAGAGAAATTCTACTATAGTTTAATTTATAGTGGCTTGTACCTAAGTCTAAACTGGGATTGCCTTTTTTTTTGGCAATTTAAAATGCACCGCGACTTGGGTGTGGTCCTTTAATCGATGGCACTCTCGTTGAGCGGTAACGATCAAGCGTCGAGTTACCTCATTCGCGCCACTTGCCGCGCACGGACTGAGAAAATTTGGCTCACGCACACCTAAAGCGAAAAACTACTGCTTGATTCTTCTCTCCCTCTTCCTTCCCCACCATCCCTTCCAACTTCTCTTGATCTTCTCATTTCACCAATCACGCAATGGAAGAACTGCGCCAAGTCCTAAACAACGCCGGCATCAAACCCAATGCCGTGGCATTCACCGTTCTTGGCCGCCAATACACCGTTCTGACAACCGTCCGCCTCATCGTCTGTGTCTGCGGGTATCTAATTCTCCGCCGCACCTTCCTAATCTACGCCCGCAAAGCACACATGCAGCGGCTAGAGGCGCTTGAAGGGGAGAGCAAATCGGCCGAACGTACGCAAATCGAGGAGATCGCGATGGATAAGGATAAGCCGATTCCCCTAGATTACGAGAGTGAGGGGGAGGGGTGGGGGAGTAAAGCTAGAAGGAGGCAGAGGGAGGCAATGAAGAAGGCGGAGAGAGAGGCTGAGAGGAAGAATTTGGAGGAGGAGAATGGGGGGATTGATAAGTATTTGGATTAGGAGGGGTTGGGAGTGTTAATGAGTTGGACTGGGCGATGGGTTGTGATTTATTCAGGGAAGATTGAATTCGATGGTACTGCCTTCTCGGACCGTGCAATTCTCTTGGCCTTGAACGGGCGAGCTCCTCATTGAGATCGCTTGAGTTGAGTTGGCTGGATATCGTGATTTTATTGGGAGGAGGATTCACGAACTTTTGCTATAGTGCCCGACACCAGAGATTGGCCCTCCTGTTCGCTTTTTTTCCGCTTAGTAATACATAAAGAAAGGGGGCTCCTTAGAATAAACATGTGTTCATTTTCTTTAGAGTGCATTGTTCTCAACTAGTGCTCGTTTTATCAAAAAAAAAAAAAAGAAGAAGATAAAGAGCAGAGCTTGTAGAATTAAGATAAGAGGAGCTGATTTTAAGCACCGTGGATCCTTTTTTCGGGTTTTTGCTGCGTAAAGTGCATGGTGCGTTTTCACGTGATACCTTGGAATTGGTAGGTTGGAGCCGCCGAACGCGAAAGAGCTCCGATTTCCACACGCGTCCTCTCCCTTTCTTGCTGAGAACTATTCCCCTGTTTCTTTCATCGGGTGTTCCGTCCTCTTACCCAAAGCTCCATTGTTTTTTAATTCTTAAACTGCCGCATATGACGCTTTTAATTAATCCACCGGCGAAGAAAAAGCAGCCGAACATCAATCGAGTGCGCAAAATCCTTCATGGCGTTCAACGCGAAGATTCCGATGATGAACTCGGCGACGAAGACTTCCCCTGGGAATGGATTTACCCCAAAGAACCAGAAGTGGTCGACCCGGCCATTGCGGACCAGGGACGCTCGAGAATTGGCGCCAAAATGGGACAATTCAATATCGGCATTGGCGACTGCGTGCTTATTAAAGGGGAGGGGTTACAAGGCGAAGCATATGTCGGGATGATATGTGAATTTGACGAAGAAGAAGGGAAGATTGAGGATGGCGATGGGGTTGAAATGATGGCAAATGTTATGTGGTTTTCCACTGAGTTCGAGGTTAAGAATAAGGAAAAGAAGCGGATGGATTATTTACCGGTTTGTTTCTTTGTTCCTTGTTTACATGTTCAGTACGCTGACTTTGGGAATAGAATGAACTTTACCTCAACCCCTCCTATAATCGTATTCCTCTGCCATCGATAAACGGCCGAGCAAAGGTTCTTTCTCTTCAGAAATATAACGAAGAGTATCCCAACGGCGTACAGAAGAAATCCAAGGAGTATGGGAAGGTTTTTGTTTGCCGAAGGGGGTGCAATCCTAGGACTGCAATTTATACGCCTGAGTTTATTTGGGAGGAAGTTTGGAAGGGGAGGGACACTGATATTGCCGCCATTGGGGAGACGGTGTATAATGAGACTAAGATGGTTAAGCGGAGAGGGAGCAAATCTGTCGGGCAGGGCGTACGGAGACACAAAAGGCGCAAAGCAAGTGATGAGGATCACGAAGTAGACCAGGAGTGGGATCGGGATACGTTGGATGAGGGTGAAATTGCAGAGTTGGACGATGTGGTGGAAGACGACCCGAATTTTAACCAACGGACTAAAGCTCCCCGCACTCCAAGTAAGAAGAGGAAGACATCTGCTCTTACTACTCCAACTCGACGGGCTCCTGGAAGCATATCGAAGAAATACACTACTCCTACGCATAAGAGGTTAGATAATCTATCGATTAGTCTGCATAGCTGCTGACATATCTCTAGAATAGTGGTGAAGAAACCTTTGCTCTTTACTCCTCTTTCAACTCGTACACTGTCCCCAGGTACTCACTTGTCAACTCCTTATGCACTTGCACGCTACCGGTTGCACGTGTCTACCCTTCCGCCGTCCTTGCCTTGTCGTGAGGATGAGTTTACAGAGGTGTACACTCACCTTTCTGCTGCTATTGCGGAGGGAACCGGATCGTGTATTTACATCTCCGGAACTCCTGGGACTGGAAAAACTGCTACAGTTCGTGAGGTTATTTCACAGCTACAGTACTTGGTAACCTTGGAAGAATTGGACGACTTTACCTTTGTTGAGATCAATGGAATGAAGGTCACAGATCCCCATCAGGCGTATTCTCTTCTTTGGGAGGCGATCAAAGGTGATCGTGTAAGCCCCTCGCAAGCCTTGGGACTTTTGGAGTCAGAGTTCAGCACCCCTAGTCCTCGGAGGGTTCCTTGTGTCGTTTTGATGGACGAACTGGATCAATTAGTTACGCGGGGCCAAGGAGTCATGTACAATTTCTTCAATTGGCCCGGGGGGCGGTATTCTAGGCTTATTGTTTTGGCGGTTGCGAATACTATGGACTTGCCCGAGAGAACCTTGAGCAATAAGATCTCGTCTAGATTAGGTGCATGACATGACACCTTTGGCAATTGAGAAATCTGGCTAAGTTGTTTAACAGGTCTTACCAGAATCACATTTCCTGGTTACACCCATTCGCAGCTAATGACAATCGTTCAATCCCGCCTAAACGGTGTGCCTGGTAACGTTGTAGACCCAGACGCCGTTCAATTCGCCAGTAGGAAAGTCGCTGCTGTATCTGGCGATGCTAGAAGAGCCCTAGATATATGCAGGCGCGCAGTCGAGATTGTCGAATACTCTTCCAACCAGGGAGGAGACGAGCAAGCGCTGTCTTCGCCGTCCAGGCGGAAGGGCGGGGGTGCCTCCCCACTACGCGACGGTGGCCTCAAAGCCGGTGGGAGAGTAACCATTGCCGTTGTCAAACGGGCAATCCAGGAAGCTACCTCTTCCCCTTTGCAAATGTTCCTGAAAACCACTTCCCTTTGCTCCAAGATATTCATCACGGCTTTATTACTCCGTAGCCGTCGCTCGGGAGTCGGCGAAGGTGTTCTCCGCGATGTCCTTGATGAGGCGGAAAGGATCGTTCGAAACCAGGGCGTTGCGGAAGAAGAACTTGGCGGCGGACCAAGAGTTGGCGGAATAGAAGCCGCGGTCAAGGGGCTGGTTGAATCTGGGGTTCTTAGTGTGGAGAAGCGAGGCGGTGGTGGGGGGAGAGTTAGGTTTTTAATTAGTGAGGAGGAGGTCAAGGCTGCGCTGAGGGAGGATCCGGATGTTGGGGGTGTTGTTGGAAGGTAGATGTGTAGACAAAGCTGGCTCTGGGGGGTGTTTTTTCTTTACTTTTTTTGTCGGTCTTTCGTAGTAGTAATATACCCTGAGTTTTGTCTCACATGGGAGGCTTTGTGTCTTCAATGCCAGTGACTACCCTAGCCTTGCCGAGGACTCGGAGGGTCCACCTGCTAGAGCAAAAGTATGAATATAATTGGAAATGTCCGTTCCCCCAAATTCCAACGTTCTGTAACATCACCAACCCGGGGGATCAATCTAGTGGATTCTCTTGCAGATGCTTTTGTTGCTTGCTTTGGGCTATCATTTGAGTTTATAGGTGAGCACAAAGGTTCAGTATGAGATTGAGATAATGAGTACAGGAATCTAGTTTGGTTAAGAGTTTAATTTAAGCAAGTAGGTTTCTGGCTGGCCTCAGAGTGGATAGGAGTCTAGGAATTTAATTGTAGAGCACTGTGAACTCTTGTTGTCCTGCTAGAGCATCCCCGACAGCAGAAGCATGAAACAGATCCGGAACCACATCAGGTCCAGGATGCATAGTGGGAGTAAAGTGGTTCTTTACCAAGGTCCTACTAGTACTGCTTCCTAACTTACCTACTCCTTTGACACAATCTTCTAGCTCAGGTGATTTTAATATGGAGAAAACGACGAACAAAACAAATAAAACCTATTTTAACACAACTCTTATTTAATTTTGACCTTCAATCTCTCTCTTGTTCTCACCTTCATAAAACTTTTCCCACACTTTCTCTACCCGACAAGCAGCTGTTCAAAGGCTTCATTCCACCTACGGCTTACAGGGTTTGTTTGCCACAGACAATTTCTAACACCCTCCTCAACGATTCACCACCCTAATCACATAGAGTCACTCGTCTCCTCGTTGCACCAAACTTGTTGGAAATACCCCCACTTGTTTGCCGCAGCACGCGCACGCACCAGTGGAACACGCAAGCCTTGAAAATTTTCTCTTATAAAATTTCCTTCCTTCTTGTCTTCACCCACTTCCCCTTTTTTCTTCCTTAACTAAAGCAATCTTCAACTCCTTCATCGCTTAATGCAAATTTATTGTGTTCACCTGAGCCACTCCGCTTCACTGCTTCACTCTGCAAAACCCCTCTCTCCATCATTACCTCCTATTCGATTATCCATCCCCAACAAAACTGTTGCAAACATTACTTCGGTGTGATGGAAAGTACGAGAATGCCCGGCTATCTTCCGTCCTGTGAGGGAAATCTCAACCGGTCACGCTAAAGCACCGAGACAGCCACCCCCTATTATCACAGGTATTTAACAAGCCCCCGGACGCTTTTCATTTATCCCGGAGAGCTTTCAAATTGCTAACTAGTCTCTTAGAATAAGAAAATTATGCCAATGTCTAGTCAGAACCCCGCTCTCATGGACAACAAACCAATGTTCCCGAAGGTCCAGACCGCCTATCTCGGAGGCAGGAAGGGATGGACTATGAGCCATCCTCCGTCATTTTTTGGTTGAGCGGACCTACTCTCAACAGTCGAAGACACGGATGGACTGTGTGCCTGGGCGTCCTGTATATGGTAAACTCGGGCAACTATCCTCAGCCCCTCATGCCCCGCCCTCGCCGACCTTCATATTAAGCAACTAAAACGTGCACCCCATGGTGATACACCACTTTATCCATCCACCGCTCGCAAACTCATTTAACATGGGCATCCAATATGGGTGGGCACTTTACAACCCCATAGTGTTAGGAATATGATTACTAGCCCGGTAATGCTCCCTTGGATTGTGGAATTCTCCTAAAATTATTATTAATAGAGGCAGCAGATAAAATCCGATGATTCATTCCCGGGCTGAAGGTATGCCCTCACATTAGACTCCGAGATTCCTACATGGGCTATTTATTTAACCAGATTTCTGTGTAGGGGTGGGCCGAAATCACTAAACATCACCCACCCCGCCCCCGCAGCCCCCGTCGGGTATGCCCCACTTGCACGCAACAGTGCATGCAGTGTTCCCAAGCGTCTACCCCCCCCCCCCTGTTAGGACGGGACGGAGGTCGGATCTGGGGCTCTGCCCGGGACGGGCTACACAGCCCATAGGTGTCTTACTCCGAAATACCTACGGATGACGGTCGGGCCGACGACGACCCGGCCCTGCGAGCGATCGCCGGGCTCTACAGATAACGGCCTAGCCCAGCAGGGCCCCACGGGAACATCCTATTTGCACTGAGACTGCAGGACCCTGCAGTCAACCCCTAGGATGGCGGTCATTACGGAAGACGGACGCTGTTCCCTGGCATCCCTATCCACGCTGCCATGGACCCCCGGGACGGTTGGGAACACTAGGTGCATGCATGCACTCGTGGGACACGCAAGGGTTGGAAGTTTTTCTCCTATAAAATCTCCATTCCTGTTTCTACTTTCCTCCCCCTTTCTGTCCGTGCTAACGTAAATCACGTGGAAGTGACACAAAACCGGGTAGTGACACAAGCCGGGATTGCCCATTGTGAGACATGAGAGTGCTGATTACCCCGCTCGGTAGTGCAAAGAGACTATCATCACAACAACGAAAATGCCACCCCGACGAAGCCAAGATCCTAAGTATGAAGAGCGTATGCAAATGGCGATTAGAGCTGTTGAGCAGGGACAGGAAAAGAATGCAGCATCAGCAAGCGAGGCATTTGATGTTGATAAGCGGACGCTATATCGCCGGGTATCTGGGAGTGCTGTTAGTAGGAGTATGGCACATGAAGGGCAGCAGAGGCTGACAGGACCGGAAGAGAAGGCGGTAGTCAAGTGGTGCTTTGATCAGGATGATCGTGGGTTTCCACCTAAATTAAGCATGGTTCGGGATATGGGGCTGCATTTGGAGAGAAAGAGATTAGGGAAGGTGTCAGACGCGTTTGGGAAAAACTGGATGTCTAGATTTCTCAAGCGACATCCAAATTTAGCTGTGAAGCTTAGTACACAGCTAGAGCGACAAAGAGCATATGCTAAGGATCCTCGGTTGATTCAGGACTATTTTGCAAAGCTCTCAGGAGTAATCCGTCAGTATGGGTTGAAGGCTGACCAAATTTTTAACATGGATGAGAAAGGGTTTGTGATGGGTTTAGCAGCAAGGGCGAAGGTATTATGCCGTCGGGGGCGTCGAAATCCACACGTAACACATGATGGAAAGCGCGAACTCATCACGGTTATCGAAACGATCTGTGGGAATGGTAGTGTCCTGTCCCCTTTTATTATTAATAAAGGAGCAGGTCATTACCTAGGATGGTATAGCAACCTGTCGGAGGAAAATAAGGATTATCAGTTCAGCTATTCTGCCAAAGGCTGGACTGATGATAAGCTTGCCCTGGAGTGGTTGGAGAAGGTGTTTGAACCTGAGAGTGGGGTCATTTGTAGTGGCCAGCCTCGGCTTCTTGTGTTTGATGGTTACGGCTCTCATATTACCTATCAATTTGTTTCCTACTGTCTTTCTCATAATATTTTACTCTTGTGCCTTCCCTCACATTCAACTCACCTTCTACAGCCACTAGATGTTGGTCTTTTTAGTCCTTATCAACACTATTATGGAATTGAGGTTGACAATTATGTCCGGTCCGGAAAAAACATTGTCGGGATCAAAAAGTCTGTCTTTCTTCCCTTCCTAACCGCTGCTCGCAACCAAACCTTCTCTCCTCATAATATACTACAATCCTTTATCAGTACAGGCATTTGGCCATTAAATGCGCGACGTGTGCTTGGAAAAATTACCCCATCCACTACAAAGCGCCGGGACACCCTAGGAACGATGCCCATTCCAAAATCCAGCCGCGAAATCCGCCAAAGAGTCCTTTCCGCTACTAAGCTAGTAGATACACTCTCCTCCCAATCCACCTCTCTATCTACAATTGATAGAGTCAAATCTATCATGAAGGACCTCGGCCATCAGCTGGAAGAGGAAATTGCAGAGAAGGAGATCTGGCAGGAGCTTACTCACAAGCTACAGAATGTGGATCTTATCCACAATACAACAGACAAAAGAAAGCTTAGTGAGGCGCGGGTGCTTGATGGGGCAGCACTTATTCAATTGCGTGATGCTCGGTTAGAGAAGGACACAAAAAAGGCTGTGGCGGGTTTGGCTAGAAAGCTAGCTTCTGGAGCCTCCAGGAGCTCGCGGAAGGTATCTCTACTGGCTGCCAAATCAGCACCCACTGGCCCAGTGGGACGACGACCTACTTCCAAGAATATTCCCCTTCCTGACACCTCACAGGAAGAAACTGGTTCACCGGACACTCTAAGGAATTCTGACTCTGGTAGTGAGATTGAGGAAATTAGCGATACTGAGTGGGGTTCACCACCTCACTCAAAACTCCCCGCAAATCAAAAAAATACTGGTCCTTCTACACTGCAGGGCAAACACACCTCACAGCTCCTTCCCGATCGTCCCCTTCATATGGCTCTTCGCTCTCGCCCTTCCCAGCCTCAATGACCCCCAGTATGCCTTTAATTTGTATGCCCCCTTTCCCTACCCATACCTTAACCTTTAACTAATCTGATATCAGGTTTCTTATTATAGTATTAATTGTTTTCCTTCCACTCTCTCTTAGTATTTTACTTGAGTCTTGTTGTTCATGATTTCATTTTTTTCTTCTCGGAATTCAGCATAGGCCCTTCCGCAATTGCGTAATTTGAGACAATGTCACATCCCGGTATTGTGTCACTACTACGTGATTTACGTTATCGTACAACTCCTTAGCCCCTTCCATACAAATTACTCTCATCTACTTGAACTACTTCGCCTCGCTCCGCAAAATCCTTTAGTCCGATCACCACCTGGATCTCCAACACCTCTATTCTCACCAGTCCCCTGCTGCCTAGCATCCCCTCTCCGACCTTGGTATAACTGGCAGTCCTACCCGACCCGGGTCCGCCGTCCGAGCCAATGACGGCCCTTTTGGAATTTTGCTGCCCTAGACGGAATGGCTGCGGTCACCCTGCGGGCTCTCAGATTGTTCGGAACACTGGGAAAAGCAGGCGAGTAGGAAAGGGGAAGAAGTGAAGGCAAGGAGGAGACGTCTGTGAATTTTTGGATTCGGACCTTGCTTGCTCCCCCTATATACTATGAGGTAAAGGCTTTATTTAGACGATACAGCAATCTTTCCTAATTCCGCGTTCCTTCCACCAAGGCAAGTAGCAAGTACAAACAACCCCCCCGCCATAACCAATCCCTCTAGAGATGCTAGTACGACAGCGGCCTCCCAGCCCCTACCCATAGCATACAGATCCATCCTCCACACCTCCGTCATTTATACCCCCCTGTAATTTCCTGCCATATATGAGCGATTCATGTATGGTATATATACAAGCTAGGTATACCCATTCTTCCGTCTTGATTCGTCATGAGTGATAAAGGAAACTACTAACAAAAGAGTGACACGATATGAAAGGTACAAAAGAAATATCCTTCATGGAGTGAGTCTAGGTGCTACCAGGTATTCCGGAGCTAGGATGGAAGAAACAGTGGACACAGCGTACATGCCTGCACCTAGCACTCCTCTCGACGATTGGCCACCTTTTGTCATCAAGTCCGGACTTTCTGAGCCCATCAAACACTTAGGGCAGATGCGAGATGGTGGCTGGACGGCTCGGGGGATGATGTGAAGATCGTTGTGCTCACAGTGTTACCAACAAATCAGATAAGCAAGGGCATAGCAAAGCCGGGCATGGGCTGTCAAAACTCTCGGAGATCCGCCCTTGCCGGAGCCTGCAGGTTTTGAGATATCCGAACCTGCTGAGAAGGGTCACGCCATCTGCCGTATAGACTCAGGACCGGCTTCCTAATAGGCCGCCCTATGTAGCTTAGATTATCAAGCCGAACCTATAACATTTCAAGATGTTTAGTTTCTTTAGTTTTAGTTTACACTCAGTTTGTCCTTATTCTGTTGCGAATTGTTTCTCAAGAAGCGGTTGCCATTTATTAAGAGAAGCAAAGGAAGCAAGAAAGAGAAAGAAGGCGACGAACTATGTAGAGAAGCAAACACCGCGAATGCGTACGCAGAACCCGGAAACTTCTGGGGACAAGGGGGACAACACCGCATAGCACAAGGTTCAAGCGTACATAGAGCAAACAACATTTTTAGTTTCTATTCAGCATGAACTCTTTTAAATTCATAGCTTACGGAGTAAAGTAAAAATACAGAGATTTCTGAAAATAACTGTGTTTGGCAATCCTGATATGTTTACACGGTCACTCTTTTCCAGTGCAATCTTATAAGATTACAATATCACCTAGGGTCTTACAGGATTCTTAATAAGGAGTTACAGGTATGGAATCTCTCTACTCTGATACAATATTATTATGATAAGAAAGTAACAAATTCTGCCAAGCAAATAATAGGTTCTAGGAAGTCTCCTTTCCCAACAGGAAATGAGTTTTAAATAGTTTTGAACTTAGAACCCTTTTACTGATTTTGTATGCAGTAACATACTTGTATTCTCATCGTGTATTCGGAATCCCATTGCTACAAAAGTGCCAGCCAGTATGTCAGTATTATGAGAAATATCAAATATATGATGGGGTTAATATAAAGGGGGTAAGGCAGCAGATGGTAACAGGTTAGCCGATTGGACTAGGGGACGGAACACTCCAGTTCATGTTTTTAATGGTGATAATTGTGGTGAGGGTGTCCACAATTGTGATGATAATATGAGAGGAGCGAGTTGTGATTTCTGAAAGGTTACTTTGGGTATAATATAAAGCTCGGGTGAAAGAGTCTCAAAAACCTGCAAAGTTTTTATTACAACTATTGTGAGCCAATACCTGGGGAAAAACTGTGAGGAAAAACTGTAGAAGTATAGAGTAGGGGGCCTGTCAAATGTAGAGAACTGAGCAGAAGCTTGGCCCAGACGAGACTAAATAATACATGAAATAATGGTTCCTCCAAGCTATATTTGGACATAGCACTAAGCTATAAATGTTTATTAATACCAGATTCTGAATATGTGATGAAATTACAAGTACTTTAGGATAGAACTAGAGCTTATCAAAGACTAATGAATTCAATTTAGAAAACCCCACAACATATCTGTTAAACTAGTTAGTTATATTAGTGTTGAACCTGTAATTGGCTTAGATGAACATAGTTTGGTTTAGTTTACTTTTCTCAAATGTTTTCAAGTATTTCCTCTCAACTGGGAAAAACTAGCTGGATATAATAATAATAGCTAATATATAATCTTAGAAGCAAATGATTGAATTGACTGGAAGGGAAAGTTCAGGGCCAGCAGGTTGCTTTTCAATAAAATAAAATCTACTTCCCAGGGCCCTAGTAGCCTGATAGCTGAAATAGTGATTAATAAGAATTCAAGAATTAGTGTATTTAAAACTTCTGAGTTGTCTAGGAACTTGTATGAGGAAGTCTCTGGGAGTAACTATAGATTATATAAGATGGATCTCATTCATGGCTCTTAACTATTGGTAAATATTAGTACTACACTTTTATAGCTTGGAGAATTAATTACTATAAATTAAAATCTTAATAGAGTGCTGTAAAACATGATTGCCCCTTTGGGAATTCTAGAAAATATGATTAACTGGCTAACTGGACAGGTCAGTGTAGAAGTTCATGACTTTTATCTTATCACTTTTGTCAACTTGAGTAACACTTGGAAAGTGCATATTGTCCTCCAAATTTATCAAAGATAGTAAAGTTGTATGCTCTAAGCGCCGATTTCATAGACTCATTGAGTATTTGTTCAACTTTGTCACTAGCAGCCTGAGGCTTTCAACAGCAGGGTCCCATTTCAGAATACTGTCTGCCAGTGAACAATGCTAGAGAGTTACAGACTATTAATTAATGCATTATACAGCAGTAATATGAATATCATTTTTCTCATCTTACCTAAGCTGATATAGTAGGAAAATATCATACTGATCGACAATAACCTGGCCTATTTGACTTTATATTAATTTTAATATCATATATGAGAAGTTAATATGTCCTAGAAGTTATTTAAATAGTGATGTATGTTTGAATTCCTTATCTAGGTCTGATATTATTATTACTTACAGTGGAAAATTCTAGTTTAAAGTTTATTATTAGTGAAAGTGAAAGTAATGTATTATATCCAGTGATAGGTCACTCCCAAGAAATACGTAACTATTTTCACATTCTGAAAAGCAACAAAATTTACAACAACCACCTTGCTCTTGCTTTGAAGAAGCTAATATTTGAATAGTTCAATCTCTTGCACTTGGTAATAATTAGCATAAAATATTTTTAGCAAATTAAAATAAACTGTACTCTTGGAACACACAAGTGATAATTGAGTATTAAATTACTATTTGTCAGATAAACAGTACTTGAGATATATTTCTGGTTAATTTTTCCAGATAGCAATTATTACTAGAGATAGGTTGTTAATAGACTGTCAGCATTAGAAATGAAAATTTCCATCTACAAAATATAAGCTATAAGTTTGAAAACAGGGGAAATTAAGAGACCTGATATTTAAAAGAGTTTTAGAGTTCAAGTTATTAAAGTTTATTTTATTCTCATGTATCGTTTAATTTTTGTTTTTTTATTTAACTTATATATTTATTGTTTATAGTACAAGCACTTGCATGCAGTTATAGATATGGTAGAAATAAAACCATAACGTCTTTTACCTAGTGTTGGGACATGTCATAGTTATGGGACACTTTTTAAATTAGAAATATAACATACAAAAAGATCAACAGAGCAATTCCAAGTATACAGAATCACATCAGATTTGGTATTTAGAATGTCCATCGGGGTTTGAATTCACCTATCAAATTACAGGTTCACTAGACTAATAGTACTGAAACTATCATACATTTAGTATAAAAACCAAGAAATTTCAAACATGTTTAGCTATTGAGGTGCCAAATATTGAGCAAAAATGGTAAAATTATTTTGTTCCCTAGTACAGGTATGCTAAGGTTTGGACCTTAATTAAGAAGTAGTTGTAAGTTGATTGGAACTTTACAGAACCCAAGTCATTGGTTTAAAGTAGTGTACTTATTTATACAGTGTAACATATCTCAGCAACCACCTCATAATCGCTTACCTTATCAATGCCAGTCAACCTTACACTACCAGAATCTTCCCCATCTGAGCTTAAAGTCTAATTTAGTTTCCTCTGTATTGGAGAGGTTTTTTGCTTTCTCCCAGCCTGAGTGGAATCGGGCTTTTTTGACCTGAGTGGGTGGATTTTTGTTGTATAGTGATTCCAGAAAATATATAGTTATGAGGAAAAGATTAGACTACAACATTTCAAATTCATGACTTAGGATAAATACAAGAGCTCTTTCTTTGCAAATCTAGGGTATGATTCTCCAAACCAATGTATTTCAGCAGCCTTAAATTGCCCTCAAGAATATGCAATTTTCAATTCTCCAACCTCATTTAATTTACTGCTACATATTTCGCCGTGCTTACTATTCATTAAGAACTCAATCATTGACAATTACATGAATTTAATTCAACTTTTGCTAGCCAATAGCAAAGTGGTTTGTCCTTATTGCCTACAATTTCTAAATCTATTAAGCCGGTAGTATTGATGGAGATATAAGTATCTTATATATTTTGTTGCTAGTTTGTAAAAGTGTCTCATAACTATAACATGTCCCAATACCAGGTAAAATACGTTAAATTAATGTGTTTCTCTCAACTCTAAGCTTAAACTATTATCTCAAGTTCTTCTAATATAGAACAACTTGAAACTGTATATTTCGCCTGAAAGAAGGAACCAACTCTACGAATCTAAGAAGTCAAACAGAAAAGAACCAACAAAAGCCCAGCAGGAAATGACAGAGAGATCCCTGATGTACACATAGTCCTGAGGCACAAAAGAAACTCAATTAAACTCTCAAAAAGGAGGTGACTTAAAGAAGAAAACAAAAGTCAAACTGGTACTGGCAGAGTAAACACAAAGTACTCTCTGGACCTGATTGTGAGAGTTAGGACCTGGTTGTAGGACAACCTCTTTGTAGGATGTAGTGCAATACAAACAAAGAGGCCAGCCTCTTTAATTGACAGCTAGTCTATGTTGATATTAGCTGAAGAGTATAGAGACGAATGACCAGGATAGCTAGAGCTGGAAAGAAAAAGTGTAGAAAGAGAGTAGTATACTACAAGCACAGAAGGGTGATAGTAGTAAGGTACTCGCTAGTGAGGGAAGAGGATAGTATAGTGGTAGCTAATCCAGCAAAAACAGAAAAGCAAGTAAGAATTGCTAACCGCCTAGACAGGGGTGACAAATAGGCTAAAACAGGGGCTTTTAGGATAACAAAAAGCAGTGAACTACCATGATGTTACGAATTGAGGCCTCTTGTATCAGGAGCACAAGCCTAACAGGATGAGGCATACTTTGCCTGATAGTCCTAATACCATAATACTGACTGTGGATCAAGTAAGAAGGTTTTTCAATAGTGCAAATACCTATTGAAGCAAAGCAAGTGCAGAGTACTAGTAGGTAGAGAAAACAAAATTGTGAGATAATGAAACCAAGAGCAAAGAGGAAGAAAAAAGGAGGAATATACTGAAAGAGTAGATACTAGTATAAAAGTGTAAAAAGTATGGTGAGAGTCTAGTATCTTTTAGGAAATTCATGATCTGAGATATTGTGGGAAAAAGGGGGGATAATTTCCTACTGTTGAAATTACAATTGTTCAAAGTGTAGATAAGCTGAAGGATATTATATTTCTTTTAAAACATGAAACTTGGTAAACTATTACCGTAATATATCCTCTGTAATATATCCTAATTGGAAAATCACTGAACACTTGCTACATCAGCAAAAAGGTGCCAGTGGCCTGCGTCAGATCAAGTAGTGGTGCGTTCTGACTCTCCCAGCCTAGACTCTGCCTCCTGTGGGTCCTGTGGGTCCTGTGTGTCCTGTGGGTCCTGTGTGTCCTGTGTGTCCTGTGTGTCCTGTGGGTCCTGTGGGTCCTGTGGGTCCTGTGGGTCCTGTGGGTCCTGTGGGTCCTGTGGGTCCTGTGGGTCCTGTGGGTCCTGTGGGTCCTGTGGGTCCTGTGGGTCCTGTGGGTCCTGTGGGTCCTGTGGG